>Ga0209540_10000287_pt1 | contig 55318 bp, 49 predicted proteins | sample BarGraIncu01121A_FD_184501 | JGI IMG/M metagenome (GOLD analysis project Ga0209540, IMG submission 184501) | Arctic peat soil microbial communities from Barrow, Alaska - Barrow Graham LP Incubations 011-21A (SPAdes) (version 2) | ecosystem: Environmental > Terrestrial > Soil > Wetlands > Peat... | reverse complement strand
CCGTCCTTTTAATTGTTTAAATAAATAAATAAATGTTAGAATATTATCTTAATACACCTAGGAGGTGAAAACTATTAGTAAAAACAAAAATTTCATGATGAATGAGCAAATAAGAGATGTAGAAATAAGAGTTATCGGAGCTGATGGTTCTGCATTAGGTATCTTGAATACAAAGGATGCTTTAAAGCTTGCTGAAGAAAAAGACTTAGATTTAGTTATGATGTCACCTAGTGCGAAACCGCCAGTATGTAGAATAATGGATATTGGTAAATTTATTTACGAAAATCAAAAGAAAGAAAAGGAAACGAAAAAAAAACAAAAAGTTGTTACTCTTAAAGAAATACGATTAAGTGCAACGATACAAGACCATGACGTTGAAATTAAGGCTAGCAATGCTAAAAAATTCTTGTTAGATGAAGATAAGGTAAAGATAACTGTAAGATTTAGAGGAAGAGAAATTGAAAACTCTAAAGTAGGACACAAAATATTAAAATCTTTTGTGGAGAAACTCGGTGATGTTTATATTGTTGAAAAACCAGCAAGACAAGAGGGAAGAAATATGATAATGATTTTAGCTCCCAAAAAAGCATAACCGAAAGGAGGAATTTTATTATGCCTAAGATGAAAACACATAGAGGCGCAGCAAAAAGATTTAAGAAAACAGGTACTGGTAAATTAAAAAGAGCGAAAGCTTTTACAAGTCATATATTAACAAAAAAGAGTCCCAAAAGAAAAAGAAACCTTAGAAAAACAGCATATGTTTCAACAACTCAAATAAAAGCAATGAAGAAATTGTTACCATACTTATAATTGAATGGTGATTAGGAGGTATATTAAATGGCTAGAATTAAGCGAGCAGTTAACTCTCGTAAAAACCATAAGAAAGTATTAAAACTTGCAAAAGGCTATTACGGTGGAAGAAGTAAGTTATTTAAAACAGCTAACGAAGCAGTAATGAGGGCACTTAGAAATGCTTATAACGGAAGAAAGTTAAAGAAAAGAGATTTTAGAACACTTTGGATAGCTAGAATTAATGCGGCTACAAGATTAAATGACCTTTCATATTCAAGATTCATGAATGGTATGAAACTTTCAGGTATAGATATTAACAGAAAGATGCTTTCTGAGATTGCTATAAATGATCCAAAGGCTTTTGCTGAATTGGTAGAAGTTGCAAAAAAACAATTACAAGCATAAAATTATTACTGGAAATGTAGCCGTTAGGCTGCATTTTTTATTGTATTTTTGACAAGAACAGGTTACGTGATATAATAAGTAAAACATAATTTGTGAAAATTTAAAGGTGTAGAGGTGACTAATTTGAAATTAGGTATTAAAGCTCTTAAAAAGAAGAATATGTATACTCCGGTTCAGATACTTGCATTAGGTTTTGCTATAGTTATACTTATAGGTGCAATACTTTTGAGTCTACCGATAGCATCGCAAAGTGGTGAAATTACACCTTTTATAGATTGTATATTTACCTCTACATCTGCTGTTTGTGTTACAGGCCTTGTAACACTCGATACAGGAACATATTGGACCTATTTTGGTAAAACCGTGATAATGTTACTAATAGAAACAGGTGGACTTGGATTTATGTCCGTGGCTACGCTTGTTTTTTTCTTTTTAGGAAAAAGAATAACATTAAAGGAAAGAATGGTAATGCAAGAAGCTATGAATGTGAATTCATTACAGGGATTAGTTAAAATGGTTAAATATGTATTGATATTTACATTTTCAGTTGAAGGTATAGGGGCGGTCTTATTCGCAACACAATTTATTCCTGAATTTGGAGTTGCAAAAGGAATTTATTACAGTGTATTCCATGCGGTTTCTGCATTTTGCAATGCGGGGTTTGATTTAATGGGGAATTTCAAAAGTGTTACAGCATATGCTAATAATTCTGTAGTAATACTTACAATTTCAGCACTGATCGCAATAGGTGGGTTGGGATTTTACGTTTGGTTAGAAATCTATAATTATAAGGGGACTAAAAGGTTATCACTTCATTCTAGAGTAGTTATCTATTCTACGATATTCTTAATAGTCTCAGGGGCGATACTTATGTTTATCTTTGAGATGAGAAATCCTAACACGATGCAAGGAATGTCTGTAAAGGGCAAAATTTTATCCTCAATATTTGCATCGGTATCGCCTAGAACTGCTGGGTTTAATTCTATTCAACTAGATAAAATGACCCCGGCAGGAAATTTTTTAACGATAATATTAATGTTTATTGGCGGATCACCAGGTTCGACGGCTGGTGGAATAAAGACGGCTACTGCGGTGGTGCTTTTTATGACTGTAATGTCTGTAGTTCGCGGTCGTGAAGATACTGAAATATTTCAAAAACGCATAAATAAAGAAGTTGTGTATAAATCTTTAGTAATAACTGTTCTTGGTCTCTTAATTGTTGTGGTTGTTACTATGGTTTTATCAATTACAGAATCACCGAATATTCCTTTTGAATATTTTTTATATGAGGCTACTTCTGCATTTGCTACAGTTGGGTTAACACTCGGGTTAACTACGAAATTAACATTAGTCGGGAAGATAATAATAACCCTCACAATGTATGCAGGGAGAGTAGGACCTCTTACGATAATACTCGCATTAGCTAAAAATAAAAAGGTTAAATCTGGAACTATAAGGTATCCGGAAGATAAAATTTTAATTGGATAGGGGGGGAGTTAATGGGTAAAAGGCAGTTTATTGTTATAGGCCTTGGTAGATTTGGAACGTCAGTTGCTGAAACTTTGTATTCCTTGGGAAATGATGTGTTAGCAGTTGATTCTGATGAAGATATAGTTCAGGAAATTTCGGATAAAGTAACTCATTCAGTTCAAGTTGATGCAAATGATGAAAATAGTTTAAGAGCTCTTGGTATTCGTAATTTTGATTGCGCAGTTATTAGTATAGGTGCTAATATCCAATCTAGTATTTTGGCAACATTGCTAGTGAAAGAATTAGGAGTAAAATATGTAATTACAAAGGCAACGAATGCATTACACGCTAAAGTACTATATAAGATAGGTGCAGATAGAGTAGTTTTCCCAGAACGAGATATGGGCGTACGGGTTGCTCATAATTTAGTGTCATCAAATATATTAGATTATATAGAATTATCTCCTGATTATAGTATAGCTGAAGTTGTTAGTCCGGAAGAATGGCATAATAAAACATTAGGAGAATTAAATATAAGAGCTGAATATGGCATAAATGTAATGGCTATAAAAAGAAACAATGACATTGATGTTTCTCCGGCAGCGGATAACATTATTGAACCAGGTGATATTATTGTGGCAATAGGAAATATTGATGAATTAAATAAATTAGAAAAATTAGTTAAATAAGGGGAGTTAACGACATTTCAGAAATCGTTAATATTGCAGCGACCCAGGAGATGATTTAATTTGGAACCTATTTTAAGCAAAGATAATTTATTAATTAAAGATACTAAAAAGTTAAAAGAAAAGAAATATAGAATAAGTAGCAACATGTTTTTAGTTGAAGGATTTAGATTTACGAAGGAAGCTTTAAATTCGGATTTTGAGGTAGTGAACATCTTTATAAGTGCTAGTGGAGAGTCGAAATATGAAAATTCCTGTTTGAAAGACAAGCTACAAAAAAATACCAAAGTTTATAATGTTAGTGATAGTTTATTTAAAAGTATTTGTGATACAGATAATCCACAAGGAATTATAGCAGTTGTTAAAAGTAAACTAGTAGAAATTAAATATGACCATGGATTTTATATGCTGGCTGATAAAATTCAAGACCCAGGCAATATGGGAACTATAATTAGGACTGCTCATGCAGCAGGTGCATTAGGAGTTATAATTACAAAAGGAACTGTGGATATTTATAATGAAAAAACATTAAGATCCACAATGGGTTCTATATTTAACATACCTGTTATTTATGATAAAGATTTATCACTAGTTCAGAAACTTAGGAATGGTGGATTTAAATTAATTACTAGTTCATTAGATACTGATAAAAACTTCTATGATGTAAATTTAAAAGAAAAAGTTATTATATCAGTTGGAAATGAAGGCAACGGAATAAGTGATGAAATTTATGACATATGTGACTTGAAAATCAAAATTCCAATGCCGGGTGGGGCGGAATCCTTAAATGCAGCAGTTGCTGCATCAATTATGATGTATGAAGTCGTAAGACAAAAAAACATTATATAAATTTTAGTTGAATTTTATTGTAATTGTGGTTATAATATTTTGTATGCTTCCATAAATTAATTAATTAGTAATAAGGTGCATGAAATAGACTAACATATTGATTGTTGTGTATTTAAATATGCTTATACTGTGATGGAGAAAGTAAATATAAAAATATTTACAGGGATAACAAGTCTTAGACTGAGAGCTTGTTTAAAAAGTTTTTATATTGAAGTTCACTCCGGAGTTTTAACAGTGAAATGGAGTAACTGTTAGCGGGTAGAATCGATAAATTTATCTAAGAGGACTATTTTTTAGTCAATTAGGGTGGTAACGCGGATATTCCGTCCCTTTATATAGGGACGGTTTTTTTTGTTTTATAGAAAATTATAAAATATAAACTTATATAATATGAAAGGAGCATTCGTTATGAAAGAAAAGTTAGAAATGATAAAAGTCGCAGTTTTAGAGGAGTTAAAAGGAGCTGCTATTAAAACAGATTTAGAAAATATTAGAGTTAAGTATTTGGGTAAAAAAGGTGAACTTACACAGATATTAAGAGGTATGGGGCAGCTATCTAATGAGCAAAGACCAATTGTCGGTAAACTAGCAAATGAAGTTCGCGAGAACATAGAGACATTTATAACTAAAGCCTCAGATATATTAAAAAGCAACGCAAATGAAATTAAACTAAAAAGTGAAGTTATAGATATATCTATGCCAGGGAGAAAACAAACAATAGGGAAAAGACATCCATTGGATTTAACACTTGAAAAAGTTAATGAAATATTTTTATCTATGGGATTCGCTATTGAAGAGGGTCCTGAGGTAGAGACAGATTATTATAATTTTGAGGCACTAAATATACCTAAAAATCATCCTGCAAGAGGTGAACAAGATACTTTTTACATAAATGATAGTGTAGTTTTAAGGACTCAGACCTCAGGAATGCAAATAAGAACCATGGAAATTCAAAAGCCGCCTATAAAAATGATTTCACCAGGTAAAGTTTATAGATCAGATGCAGTAGATGCTACTCATTCACCAATATTTTATCAAATTGAGGGATTAATAGTAGATAAGGGCATTACTTTTGCTGATTTGAAAGGAACTTTAGAGTTATTTACCAAAAAGATGTTTGGAGAAGAAATGAAAATGAAGTTTAGACCACATCACTTTCCATTTACTGAACCATCGGCTGAGGTGGACACAACTTGTTTTGTGTGTAATGGTAAAGGATGCAAGGTCTGTAGTGGGAGTGGCTGGATAGAACTTTGGGGTTGTGGAATGGTTCATCCGCAGGTATTAAGGAACTGTGGAATTGATCCAGAAGTTTATAGTGGATTTGCTTTTGGATTTGGACTTGATAGAATTGCAATGTTAAAATACGGAATAGATGATATTCGTGCACTTTATGAAAGTGATATGAGATTTTTAAAACAATTCTAAAGTGTAAATTAATAATTACATAGTAATTACAAGAAATATAAGAGGCAAAACAAACCATAATTGTTTTGTACTAACACAGATACTAGGAGGATGTATTATGAAAGTTCCAGTTAAATGGCTTAAAGATTACGTAGATATAAATATTCCACCAAAGGAGCTAGGCGACAAATTAACTATGTCTGGTTCAAAGGTAGAAGAGATTATTATATCAGGTGCTGAAATTGAAAATGTTGTTACAGGAAAAATAATAGAAATTGTTAGACATCCAGATGCTGATAAATTAGTTGTATGTCAGGTGAATATAGGACTAGATGTGCCAACTCAAATTGTTACAGCGGCTACCAATATGAAAGAACAGGATATTGTACCAGTAGCACTTCATGGATCAAGTTTACATGGAGGATTAAAAATTAAAAAAGGTAAACTTCGTGGAATATTATCCAATGGTATGTTTTGCTCTGAGGAAGAACTTGGAATTGCTGGGGATAAACCAGTTCATGGGCTAATGATACTTCCTAGTGACACCATCATTGGAATAGACATAAAAGAAGCACTAAAGCTTCAAAGTGTTTTAATAGATTTTGAGATAACTTCGAACAGAGCAGATTGCCTTAGTATTTTAGGAATAGCAAGAGAAACAGCCGCAACTTTAGGTACTTATTATAGAAAACCAGCACTTGATTATAAAGCTACCACTGGTGAAGATGTGGAAGATATTTATAAAGTTGATATTAAAGATGATCTTTGCAGAAGATATATGTTAAAAGGAATAAAAAATGTAAAAATCGAGCCATCTCCACAATGGATGCAGGAAAGACTAATAGACGCAGAACTTAGGCCTATAAATAACATAGTGGATATTACAAACTTTGTTATGGTAGAGCTTGGTCAACCTATGCATGCATTTGACGCTAGACAAATTACAACAAATAATATAGTTATTCAACGAGCAAGTAATGGAGAGAAGTTTACAACACTCGATGAAGTAGAAAGAGATTTAGATGAAACTATTTTAAATATAAAAGATGGGGATAGAACAATAGGACTTGCAGGTATAATGGGAGGTCTAAATTCGGAGATTAAAGCAGATACCACAAGCATTATATTTGAGAGTGCAAACTTTGATGGAGTTAATATAAGACTTGCTTCTAAAAAACTAAATTTAAGAACTGACGCATCTACTAAATTTGAGAAGGATTTAGATCCTAATATGGCTCAGATGGCAATCGATAGAGCTTGTCATTTGGTACAAGAACTAGGTGCTGGTGAAATAATGGATGGATGCATTGATGTGTATCCGAGTAAGCGTGAACAACATACTTTAGAAGTAGATGCAAATTGGATTAATAAATTTTTAGGAACTGATATATCAAAGAATGATATGAAAATATATCTTGATAGATTAGAACTTGCTACTGAGATTATAGGTAATTTTTTAATAGTGCAAGTACCAACCCATAGATCTGATATTAACATTAGAGAAGATATCGCAGAAGAAATAGCTAGAATATATGGTTATGATAATATACCGTCAACTATTCCTAGTTGTGAGACTTCGAGAAGTGGAAAAAGTGAAAAGCAAAAATTAGAAGATAAAGTGGTTTTCTCTTTAATTGGTAGTGCACTTAATCAATCTATAAGTTATTCCTTTGTAAGTCCTAAAATATTTAATAAAATTTTAATTCCAGAGAATAGTGAATTAAGAAAAGTAGTTACTATAAAAAATCCTTTAGGAGAAGATTATAGTATAATGAGAACGACAACAATAGCATCTATGATGGATTGTCTATCAAGGAATTATTCAAGGAATAATGAAGAGGTTAGATTATTTGAAATGGGTAAGGTTTATTTGCCAAATGAAGATACCGATAAGCTCCCCTCGGAACGAAATATATTGACTATAGGAATGTATGGAAATGCTGATTATTTAGATTTAAAAGGTATAGTTGAAAATGTATTAGATATTTTAGGGATAAAAAATGCATCATTCAAAAGAGAAAGTGAAAATCCAACTTATCATCCAGGAAAGACTTCAAATTTATATGTAAAGAGAGAATTTATAGGAGTAGTTGGAGAAATTCATCCGAGTGTTTCTGAAAACTATGAGGTGGAACCAAGATGTTATATAGCAGAATTAAACCTAGATATATTATATAAATATGCTGAATTAAACAAGAAGTATAAAGCCCTTCCAAAATTCCCAGCGGTAACAAGGGATATTGCACTTATAGTTGATGAGAATGTTTTAGTACAAGACATTGAAGATGTAATTATGGAAAAGGGTGGCAATATTTTAGAAAGTACTAAGTTGTTTGATGTGTATAAGGGCAAACAAATAGCGGATGGGAAGAAAAGCATAGCATATGCTATAGTATACAGACGCTCTGATAAGACATTGACAGATGACGAAGTAAACAAAGTTCACGAAAAAATATTAAGATCACTAGAGTATAAATTAGGTGCGCAGCTCAGGTAATATTTTCAAAGTAAAACTCCCTTAGGAATAAGGGGGTTTTAAAAATGGACACCATCTGCAGGGACTACTAGTCAATGTATCAATTATTTTATTTGAAGTGTTAAATTGAAAATATTGGTTTTATTAAAGGCAATATTGTGATACAATGGGATTAACTAATCTGTCTAAGAGGGTGTTTTAGATGAACGTTGTAACGATAAAAATAAATGGAATTGAATATAATTTAAAAGGTGATGAAAGAGAAGAATATTTACATATGGTAGCTAGTTATGTTGATAAAAAAATAAAGAATATAATGGATAATAATGAAAAACTTAGTACTTCCTCAGCAGCAATTTTAACTGCTTTAAACTTAGGAGATGATATGTTTAAAAGTAAATTACTTTGCAAAGAACTAACAGGCAAGGGTGATTCTTTAGAAAAACACGATAAGGAATTAAATGAACAATCAGAAGGTTTAAAAAAACAGTTAAAGCATATGGAAGATTATAATCAAGAATTGCTCAACAAGTGTAAAAGTATAGAAAAAACTGAATATGTAAAAACCTTAGAGCAAGAAAATATAGATATGCAACAACAATTAGAAGCAATTCAAGAGACTAGTAAAAATTGCACCGAAGAAAATAGAAAAATTAAAATAGAAAATAAAGAAATGAAATTTAAACTTCAATCCTATAAGTATAAAATAATTGATTCTCAAAACAAGTTGATAGAATATCAAATTAGCCTAGCTAAACAAAAAAAAATAAATAATCCTCTTTTAACTACACGTAAAAAATAAATATTATTTAAAAATATGTCTAAAATTTCGCCGAAGGGCGATTTTTTTGGTTATAATAAATGCATGGTGTTATGCCATGAAAAGGATGGTACATATATGAATTTGTTAACAATGGAAGAAGTGAGTAAAAGTTACAGTGAGAGAATACTCATTAATAAGGCATCACTTGGTATAGGTGATGGAGATAAAATTGGACTAATAGGAGTTAATGGTACGGGAAAATCAACCTTTTTAAAAATAATAGCTGGATTTGAAGTACCCGATGAAGGAAGAATTTTAAAGCGCAGTATGGTAAATATAGAGTATTTATCTCAAAATCCTGAATTTGACCCAGAAGCTACTGTGCTCGAGCAAATTTTTAAAAGTGACACTGACGTAATGAGGGTTATAAGAGAATATGAACTTGCCTTAGAGAAAATGGAGGAAACTCCAGAGGATGAAAAGATTCAAAATGCTTTAATGAGTCTTAACACTAGGATGGATGCATGTAACGGATGGGAAGTACAAAACGATGCGAAAATTATACTTACAAAACTGGGAATAACAGATTTTAAGCAGCGAATAGGCGACCTTTCAGGTGGACAAAGAAAAAGGGTAGCGTTATGTAGTGCTCTAATTACGCCATCCGATTTATTAATTTTGGATGAGCCTACAAATCATATGGATAATGCAATAATAGATTGGTTAGAAAAATTTTTAAATAATAGAAAAGGTGCACTACTTATGATTACTCATGATAGATATTTTTTAGATAGAATCACAAATAAAATTATTGAACTGGATAAGGGTAATCTATATAGCTACCAGGGAAATTATAGTGTATATTTAGAAAAGAAAGTTGAAAGAATGGCTTTAATGGATTCAATGGAGAAAAAAAGAGCGAGTTTATTCAAAAAGGAATTAGCTTGGATAAGGCGTGGGGCAAAAGCTAGAACTACTAAGCAAAAGGCTAGAATTGACCGTTTTGATGAGCTCAAAGGTGGAAAAGTTGATGTAACAAACGAAAAATTAGAATTATCCTCGGCATCAACTAGGCTTGGTAGAAAGATTATGAATGTAGAACATATTTATAAAGCGTATGGTGATAAGAAATTAATTAGTGACTTTAGTCATGTGTTTACTAGGAGAGATAAAGTAGGTATTATAGGGCCTAATGGTATGGGTAAATCTACGCTTATGAATATTTTAAGTGGAATATTAAGTCCAGATTCAGGTACAATAGAACGTGGCGAAACATTAAAGATAGGTTTTTTTCATCAAGAAAATGGTGAGATGAATGAAAAGCTACGTGCCATAGAGTACATACGCGAAGGGGCAGAATATATAACTACAGGCGATGGAGAACAGATTACAGCATCGCAAATGCTTGAGAGATTTTTATTTGATGGAACTACAAAACATTCCTTTATATCAAGTTTATCCGGTGGAGAAAAAAGAAGATTGTATTTACTAAGAATTCTTATGGAAGCACCAAATGTCCTTTTCTTAGATGAGCCAACTAATGACTTTGATATTCAAACATTGGCTGTACTCGAGGACTATTTAGATGGGTTTAATGGTGTGGTTATAACAGTATCTCATGATAGATACTTTTTGGATAGAGTATCTGATAAGATATTTAGTTTTGAGGGCGATGCAAGAATAATACAGTTTGTTGGAAATTATTCTGAGTATCAAGAGTATATATTAAAAAATCCGAATGTACTAGAGGGTTATAAGGTAGTTGATAGTGAAGAAAAAAAAGAAAAGAATGAAGATCATAATAATGAAGACAATAACAAAGTTGAAGTTGAAGTTGAAGAAATTAAGAATGATAGACCATTGAAATTCACTTTTAAAGAGCAAAAGGAATTTGACGAGATTGATGGTTTAATTGAGCAAAAGGAAACAGAACTTATGGATGTTAATAAAAAAATCAATGCTGGAAGTAGTGATTTTGAATATTTGGAAAAATTAGTTAAGCAGCAAAAGGTTATTGGAGTTGAAACCGAACATCTAATGAAACGTTGGACATATTTAAATGAATTAGTTGAGAAAATTGAGGCTCAGAAAAACAGTTAGATTTTATGTGTGATAAGTTTATTTAATAAAGAAGGTATAGTCTGTGGATAAAAATAGAGATATAAAAATATCTGTGCGTAACTTAGTGGAGTTTGTACTAAGGGCCGGCGATTTAGACATGAGATTTATGGGCAGTAGTAGAGCTGTAGAGGGTACAAAAGCACATCAGAAAATTCAGAAGGAGAACAGAGAAAAGTATTCTATAATATTTGGAGAAGAATATTTATCAGAGGTAAGTTTAAAGCATAGCGTACAATATAATGGAACTACAATTCTTATTGAAGGGCGTGCTGATGGTATTCTAGTTAAAGATAATAAAGTCACCATAGATGAAATCAAAACAGTTACTAAAGATGTAGAATTGCTTAAGGAAGACTATAATAGTCTTCACTGGGCTCAAGCCAAGTGTTATGCATATATATATGCAACGCAGAATAATCTTGAACTTATTAATGTGCAATTAACTTATTATGAAATAGATACTGAAAAAACAAAGCGATTTATTAAAGCTTTCTCAATCAAAAAACTCCAAGAGTTTTTTGATGAAATTATTTCTAGCTATTTTGTATGGGCAAACATTACTAGTGCATGGAATGCAGAAAGGGATAAAACTATAAAAGATTTGGAGTTTCCTTTTGGTAACTATAGGGAAGGACAAAGAGAGCTAGCTGTTTCCGTATACAAAACAGTAGTAGAAGGTAGAAAAATGTTTGTGCAAGCCCCGACTGGAATAGGTAAAACTATATCTACATTGTTCCCCAGCGTTAAAGCTGTGGGAGAAGGGCATACTGAAAAGATTTTTTACTTAACAGCCAAAACTATAACAAGACGAGTTGCAGAGGATGCCTTTGATAAAATGAAGGTAAGTGGACTTAAATTTAAGACTATAACAATAACAGCAAAGGATAAGGTGTGTTTTAGTAAAGGTAGTGCGTGTAATCCAGAACAATGTAAATTTGCAAAAGGGCATTTCGATAGAGTTAATGAAGCGCTTCTTGACATTTTAAAAAATGAAAATACATTTAGCAGAGAAATAATTGAGAATTATTCAAATAAATATAAAGTATGCCCTTTTGAGTTTTCATTGGATCTCACTTTATGGGCTGATTGTGTTATATGCGATTATAATTATGTATTTGACCCTAGGGTTTACTTAAAGAGATTCTTTACTGATAACAATGGGGACTATACTATTTTGGTTGATGAGGCTCACAACCTAGTAGATAGGGCTAGAGAAATGTTCTCGGCAGTAATTTATAAAAAGCCTATTTTGCAATTAAAAAGAGAAATAAAAGGTGAAGATGACCAAATGTATAAAATTTTAAGTAAGTTAAATGTATTTATGCTAAGCATGAAAAAAATGTGCAACCAAGAAGGATACTACAAACAAGATTCTGAGCCGGTAGATATATATAATCTTCTTACAAGGCTAACTAAAATATTAGAAGTTTGGCTTACAAAAAATGAAAAATCTGAAATGTATGATAACTTTTTAGAACTATATTTTAATTCTTTAAGCTTTATTAGGGTAGCTGAACTTTATGATGATAAATATATAACCTATGTAGAAAGTACCGAGGATGATGTAATATTAAAAATGTTTTGTTTGGATCCATCTAAACTTTTAAGAGAAGCCTCCAAAAGAGGGCGTTCAGTGATATATTTCTCAGCAACGCTACTACCACTATTATACTTTAAAGAAATTTTGGGTGGAGAAAGTCAAGATTATCATTTAACTTTGAATTCTCCTTTTGATAAAAATAAGCTTAAAGTGATGGTGGCTAGGGATATTTCTACTAAATATAATAATAGAGAAAATAGTTACTTAAAAATAGTAGAGTACATATATTCTGTAATAAGCGCTAAAAATGGAAATTATATGGTGTTTTTTCCATCCTATAAATATATGGAGGTCGTGTGTAATAATTTTGTCGAAAAGTATCCACATATTAGAGTTAAAATTCAAACTAATTTTATGGCTGAAGACGAGAGGGAAGCATTTTTGGAAAATTTTAGTAGTCTTAAAAAGGAGAATATTTTAGGATTTGGAGTTTTAGGTGGCATATTTTCTGAGGGCATTGATTTAAAAGGTGACGCTTTAATTGGTGTTATAATCATTGGTGTAGGGCATCCTATGATTTGCTTTGAACGAGAAATTATTAAAGAATACTTTAATAATAAAAGCAATTGCGGTTATGAATATTCTTATATGTACCCAGGTATGAATAAAGTACTGCAGGCAGCGGGAAGAGTAATTAGAACAGAGGAAGACAGAGGAACAGTGCTTTTAATAGATGATAGATTCCTTCACCGAAGGTATATAAGGCTATTTCCGAAGGAATGGAGTAGTTATCAGATAATGAATAATAACGCAGATGCTAAAAAAGAGATTTGTGAATTTTGGTAATAAGATAAAGTAAAAAAACTTAAGCATTTGCTTAAGCTTTTTTACTTTATAAATTATCAATTAAATACATTTTGGGGGATAAAGAAAAAGGAAACCAATTTAATAGTAACCGCTACAAATACATCTACATAAAATATTTATATCCATGAATACGATAATAGTTTATTGTTTATTAGCTTGAACATTTGGAACAAATAATAATGCTCATTGCATAATATAAGATATAAACAGTTTCCTTTTTATCTTTTGTTATTTAGGGGGGGGATTTTAATTGTTGTAAGTTTATATCGAAATAAGGCTTTTTCTTTTGTGTGTAAATTATCATTATCTTTCGACTTATTTCTTAGTTTAAGAATAACATGGATTACACAAATAGTCAACAGAGTTATAAAAAGTTTAATGAAAAGTTTAATAAAATCAAGATTAAATATGAAAATAGATATATGCGTTCGACAAAATATAAAAAACAAAATTTAACTTTAACTATTTTCTATTTTATTAAATAAGTCAATAATGGTACTATGTGTCAGATAAAGCAGTTCAGGCATTTTTTACAGAAAATTAATAATGATTTAGGCTTTATAGTGCTAAAATGTATATAAGAGTAACAATGGAGCAATTGTTATCTATTCTAGAAAATAATAGGAGGAATAGTATAAATGTTTGTTAAATCATCTAGAGAACTTTATGGTTGGGATAAATTTTCAAAAGTAGTCTTAATAATAGGAATACTTTTGCTTGTAACTAGGTATGCATGGATTTTAGGAACAGCACTTATTATCTATTCAATTTGGAGAAGTAGGTCAACTAATGTACAGGGGAGAAATAATGAAAGATTCGTTTATGAAAATATAGAAAGAAGGTTTTATTATAAATTAAACAATTTAAAACAAAGTATGAAATTAATTAACAACAAAATTAAACAATTTAAACCTATAGAAAAATTAAAAGAAAGAAGAAAATATATAATAACTATTTGTCCAAAGTGTAAACAAAAACTAAGATTACCAAGAAGAAAGGGCAAAATTATTGTAACTTGCTCAAAGTGTTGTAGCGAGTTCAGGTTAAAAACATAAAAAAAGATATCCTCAAAAGGGATATCTTTTTTTATGTTAGAATTTTTTCAGTTAATATACTTTTATGTATAATTCATTTAAGAAAAAAACATCTTAAACTATTTGCCTGAACCTAATTCAGCAAGACAATCTTTACAAATGTTTTTACCTTTGTAGTTTACAACGTCTCTTGCGTTTTGGCAGAATATACAAGCTGGCTCATATTTCTTAAGAATGATTTGATCACCGTCTACATAGATTTCTAAAGCGTCCTTGATATCTATATCCAAAGTCCTTCTCAATTCTATAGGAATAACAATTCTTCCAAGTTCGTCCACTTTTCTTACAATACCTGTTGATTTCATATAATTTCCTCCTCAAACATCTTTCGACTTATTTATAATTAAATTGTAGCAAATATAACATAAAACGTCAATAGGTTTATGAAAAGATTTAAGAATAACAATAAAAATTAACAAACATTTACGTATTATGCAAAAAAAATATAATGGCATGTCATTTTAAACAATATTATAATAGCTCCTGCATTATACAGTTTTTTTTAATAATTACAATATTCATAATAGTTTGAAATTAGTGTAAAAAATTTTAAAACAGATATAATTTAATACAAAAAAGGTTAATACGATATGTACTAACCTTTAAGAATGTAACTATCTATAATTAGTGAATTGTAGCGCAATGCCGAAATCTTTTGATTTTATTAAAGCCATTATATCCTGTAAATCGTCAAGGTTCTTACCTGTAACCCTTAGCTGATTATCCATAATTTGAGCTTGAACTTTAATTTTAGTGGCTTTAATTTCAGCAATTATTTTTTTCGCTTTTTCCGTGGAAATACCTTTTATAATTTTAGCAGTTTGTCTTGCAGAACCAAGTGTAGCAACATCTTGTTTACCAAGGTCTAATGCTTTCCCCGATATTCCTCTTTTAATTAATTTACTTACAAGAACGTCTATAACTGATTTCAATTTAAAATCGTCATCGGATATTATCTTAATATCCTCTTTACCTAAGTTAATTTCAGTAATGGTATTTTTAAAATCATATCTTTGTTTGATTTCTTTCAGTGCTTGATTTATTGCATTGTCTACTTCTTGCATATCTACATCTGATACTATGTCAAACGAATGTGCAGCTGCCATAATTAAAAACCTCCTTTATTTTTATATATCTAAGTACAAATAAACAAATAATAAGTCAGTATGTTAGTCTATTTACTCGAACTTTAATAGAATTATCTTAATTAATAGTAGAGTAATAGTTTGAAAATGTCTAGTAGTTAATGAATAAAGATTATAATTTTATAGAATTTATACTAATATAAATTACGTAATCTTCTATTATAAATTACGTAATCCTCAATATTATTTATATATAGTTAAAAATAAAGCTCTTTTTCACTAAGGTATATATTAAATTAAACGATATAATTATTAAATGTAAAAATATTATGATTTAAACATTCAATATTATGAATAAATAATAGCATAAATAATGTGTATAAATGTTTAGAAGGAGAAAGAAATTTGTGAGAATAAATAAAATAAGTGAATTAGATAATGTGCATAGTAATGAAGTTAAAAAGAAACCTAGACAGATGGTAGCCATTAATCAACATTTCCTTTTTAATACTTTGAATAGTATATTATCACTTTGTAGAGAAAATTCTGAAGAAGCTAGAAAGGTTGTTTTAGAACTTAGTAGTTATTTAAGATTTAATTTTAATGTAACAGATGTAATTATTTTTTTGTGCGAAGAAATAGAGTACATAAAATCATATTTATATATTCAAAAGATAAGATTTGGAGATAGGTTAAATATTAAGTACGATATAGAGGAAGATATAAATTTTTTAATTCCTAAGAATTCACTGTATAATTTAATAGATAACGCAATTAATCATGGGATTTTAAAAAAAAAATATGGGGGAACTATAATTTTTATGATTAAGCGAGATCAAGAAAAAATAGTAATAAATATTAAAGATGATGGTGTTGGTATGGAGAAGGCGCAAATAATTAGAACACTTAATAATGAAAATGGCGGATCTCTTTCAACTTTGAATTCTCAATATAACGAATTGTATAATGCCAAGTTAGAAATAAGTAGTAAAGTGAGAAGTGGTACTAACATAACTATATATATACCAATTGAGCATATAAAATGTGGTTAAATTGATTTTAAAAGTATGATGAAATCTAAATATGGGTGGGGTGTAAATGTTAAGAGTAGTTTTAGTGGATGATGAGAAATTGTCTTTAGACGAACTAAGTTTTATTTTAGGTAAAAGCAGTGATATGGAAATCATAGGAAGATATTCCGACCCCTCGTCAGCTTTAGAATTTATAAAAAAAGCTAAACCGGAAATTGTATTTTTAGATATAGCAATGCCAGGAATTGATGGATTTACTTTGGCCGAAGAGATAGGTAAGCTAGATTTTTCAGTAAGTATCATATTTGCAACAGTACTTGATAAATATGCTATAAAAGCTTTTGAAATGAACGCTATTGATTATGTTCTAAAACCATTCTCAGAAAAAAGGCTAGAGCTTACAATGGATAAGATAAGTGAAAAATATAATTGCGATAAAAATATACAATCAAAGCAAAGAGTAAATGAAGGTATGATAAAGTTACCACTTTGGAAGGAAGAGTGTATATATCTTGTGCATCCACAGGATATATTATATTGTACTGTATTAAATAAAGGGGTGTTTGTTTTTACTAGAGATGATACATTTACCACAAACTATACTTTAAATCAATTAGGAAATAGATTAATTAATCAAAATTTTTTTAGAAGTCATAAAAGCTATTTAGTTAATTTAGATAGAATTTACAAAATAGTTCCGTGGTTTAATAGTACTTTTGTGCTCCAGATAGAGGGTTTAAAAGAGGAAGTGCCTGTAAGTAGACACTATGTTAAGGATTTTAAAAAGATACTTAATATGTAATTGTCGGGAGTTTTCAAAAAAGTTAACACTAAGGTAGTTACGTTTTGAAGAGGCCTGAGAACATTATCATGGATAATGATTTGGAGGTGTAAATGAAAAAGATACTAATAGTAGATGATGAAGTTAATAATAGATTATTACTTATGGAAATACTTGAAGAGTTTAAAGAAAAAGGTGTAGAAATACTTCTGGCGGAGGATGGGAAGCAGGCTTTGGATATAATCAAAAGTGAGAGGCCTGATTTGGTGTTTTTAGATATTATGATGCCTATAATAAATGGATATGAGGTATGCTTCATGGTAAAAAAAGAATTAAAGATGCTTGATATGTATATAGTATTGTTAACGGCTAAAAGTCAAGCTGAAGATAAAAATAGGGGACTTGAAGTTTTGTGTGATAAATACATTACTAAGCCCTTTTATTTTGATGAAGTCTTAGCTATAGCTGAAAATGTCTTGGGATTAAAAATTAACTGAATTTGATTATTGCAGTATTTAAGGTAATTAGGCGTTGTCGTTAATATTGCAACGACCCGGGAGATGATTTAATTCTTTTATAGATTTACTCTTTCATTTTAAAATAAAAGAGTAAATCTATTTTTTTATCGTCCTATTTCTTGTAAACTTTATAAAATGATAAAAATTGAATGGTTACTATGTTTTAAATATCATAAAATTGACGAAAATAGAAAAGAATGCATTTTTGGTAAACGAACTAAGATTAAATATATTTATATTGAAAACAATTGTAAAGTTCATTACCATTAAGGTACAAATATTTAAAAATAATGTTATACTATTATAAGAAATTAATACATATGAGAGGAAGAAATGTATGTTGCGTGAGGCACAAGAAAAATTAAAGAAATATTATGGATATGATAATTTTAGAAAAGGACAAGAAAATGTAATTGGCAGTATTATTAGTGGACGGGATACTTTTGCTGTTATGCCTACGGGTGCAGGAAAATCGGTGTGTTATCAGATCCCTGCTTTAATGCTAAAAGGTGTAACACTCGTAATATCACCACTTATATCACTTATGAAGGATCAAGTAGATACTTTAAATAGTATAGGTATAGCTGCAACATATATAAATAGCTCATTAAGTATTAATGAGGTTAATGAAAGAATTGACAAGGTAGCTTCGGGAGAGTTTAAGCTTCTTTATGTGGCTCCTGAAAGGTTAGAATCAGACTTTTTCTGCAATATGCTAAATAGATTAACAATATCGCTTTTAGCAGTGGATGAGGCTCATTGTGTATCTCAATGGGGACATGATTTTAGACCTAGTTATGCAGCAATTTCTAGTTTAATAAATAAATTACATGGAAGACCAATTATAGCGGCATTTACGGCTACTGCAACGCAAGAGGTAAGAACTGATGTTATAAAGTTATTAAAATTAAGAGACCCAGATGTTTATGTAACTGGGTTTAATAGAGAAAATTTAAGCTTTACTGTTATTCGAGGAGAGAACAAAAGGGATTTTGTTTTAAAATATATTCAAGAAAACAAAGATAAAGTAGGGATAATTTATACAGCCACAAGAAAGGAAACAAATAATCTTTATGAACTTTTAAGTAAAAAAGGATACAACGTAGGTAAATACCATGCGGGACTAGGAGACGCCGAGCGAAAGCAAAATCAAGAAAAGTTTTTGTTTGATGATATAAATATTATCATAGCTACAAACGCTTTTGGAATGGGAATAGATAAATCAAATGTTAGATATGTAATTCATTATAATTTGACTAAAAGTATGGAGGCTTATTATCAAGAAGCAGGTCGCGCGGGCCGTGATGGCGAGCCAAGTGAATGTATATTGTTATTTTCAGCAGCTGACGTCTTGCTTCAAAAGTTCTTTATAGAGCAAAGTGTTGTTTCTCCCCAAAGAAAAGTAAATGAATATAAGAAACTTCAGGCAATGGTGGATTACGCGCATACGACTAGGTGTCTACGACAATTTATTTTAGAATATTTTGGTGAAGAAAATGTACCAAATAAGTGTGACAATTGCAGTACCTGCAATGATGAAAGTGAACTTGTAGATATAACGATTGAAGCACAAAAGATATTTTCTTGTATCTTTCGAATGAAGGAGAGGTATGGTACTTCCTTAATTGCAGAAGTGCTAAGAGGTTCAAAGAATAAAAAAGTAATGGACCTTGGATTTGATAAGTTATCAACATATGGAATAATAAAGCAATATACTATAAAAGAGATAAGGGACCTTATAAATGTGCTTACTGCAGAAGAATATTTATCACTTGCAGATGGACAATTCCCAGTGGTTCATTTAAAAGATAAAGCTGTTGCGGTACTTAAAAACGAACAAAAAGTGTATCAAAAGGTTGAGAAAAAGAAAGCTAAGGTTGTTCGCGATACAGGTCTTTTCGAGATATTGCGTACGCTAAGGAAGGATATTTCTGAGAGAGAAAAAGTTCCACCATATATTGTTTTTGCAGATAGTGCACTAAGAGAGATGAGTGAGTATTTCCCGGTAAATGAGAAAGAGTTGTTAAGTATCAAAGGGGTTGGGGAATCTAAGCTTAATAAGTATGGAGAGAAATTTATTTCAGTTATTAAAAAATATATGCAGGAAAACAATATAGAACTTAAGGAAGAAATACTATATAATGAAGATGAAGCTAAAACGGAAGTGGCAATAGAGCAAGATTCTAAAAATAATGACAAGGTGCCTAGTTATGTTATTACTTATAATATGTATAAAGAGGGTAAAAGTATAGCGGAAATAATCAGCGAGAGACAACTTAAAAGCCTTACAGTACAAGAACATATATTTAAATGTGCTTCTGAGGGATTTGATGTTAATTTAGATGATTTTATTCCAGAGCAGCATGAAGCACTTATTATTGAAGTCATAAAAAAAATTGGAGCTTCAAAGTTAAAACCTATTAAAGAGGCATTACCAAAAGAAATAGATTATTTAGCTATAAAAGCAGCAATATTTAAATACGCTAATAATAAGATTTCTTAGAATAAAGGAGAAAAAATGGATAAATTATTTAGTGAACTAGGATTACAAGAAAACCTTATAGAAGGCCTTGTTAAACAGGGAATTGAGAGCCCTACAGAAATTCAAGTAAAGGCTATACCAATTGGACTTGCGGGCGAGGACATTATAGGAGAGTCAGAAACAGGTACAGGTAAAACATTAGCGTACTTACTACCGATATTTCAAAAGATAGATATAACATCAAAGGATATTCAAGCAATTATACTTGCACCTACTCATGAGCTTGCAATGCAGATACATAAGCAAATAGAATTGTTATCAGAGAACGCAAATAGCTGCGTTAAATCCACTAGTATAATAGGAAATGTTAACATCAAAAGGCAGCTAGAGTCCCTTAAGGAGAAACCACATATAATAGTGGGTTCTGCTGGTAGAATTTTGGAACTTATAATTATGAAGAAACTAAAATCACATGGGGTAAAGACTATAGTAATAGATGAAGGCGATAGAATGATAGATGAGGATAACATAGATGGAGTAAAAGCTATAATAAAAACTACCCTTAGGGATAGACAAATTATGGTGTTTTCAGCTACAATATCACTTAAAGTAGTAGAGATTGCTAAAACCTTGATGAAAGAACCAAAAGTAATAAAAGTTGGTGATAAAAGTGTTGTAAACCCTAATATAGATCATATGTATTTTGTAGTGGAAAAGAGGGATAAACTTCTTCTTTTAAGGAAACTTATAAGTGCGACCAACCCTGAAAAGGCAATAGTATTTATTAACAAAAGCGATGAGGTAGAAATTACAACTTCAAAGCTTAGCTATCATGGATTAAAAGTAGAAGGAATTCATGGAACCTCTGATAAGATAAATAGAAAAAAAGCTATTGAGGATTTCAATGCAGGAAAAATTCAACTTTTAGTGGCATCTGATTTAGCAGCTAGAGGGCTTGACATAGTAGGGGTATCTCATATATTTAATTTGGATATACCAGAAAACTCTAAAGACTATTTACACAGAGTAGGTAGAACTGGGAGAATGGGAGCGAAAGGCTTAGCACTATCCATAACTGAGGAGAGAGAGCTTGATCTTATTAAAAGTTATGAAAAAGATTTTAATATAGAAATTTTGCCAAAAGATATACGTATGGGAATGATTATTGATGTTAAAAATACACCTATAGATAGGTCATCCCAGCGTAATTCTAGGACCTACAACAAAACATCAAATTCTAATAAAAAATAATCAGACCCAATAAAGAAAAAAATAAACTACAATAGCCTAGTTTCTTTTACTGTGGTATAATGATTCAGTAGTTTCCACTAGAATGAAATTACTTAATGTATGGAGGTATTTATAAATATATGATTAGTACAAATAATATAAGTTTAAGATATGGTGCACGTAAATTATTTGATAATGTTAATATAAAATTTAATCCCGGTAATTGTTATGGTTTAATCGGTGCTAATGGTTCTGGTAAATCAACATTTCTTAAAATATTATCAGGTGAAATAGAAGCAAATACTGGAGATGTTTTTATAACGCCAGGAGAAAGATTGGCAGTTCTAAAGCAAGATCATTTTGAATTTGATGAAAATGAAGTTCTTAATACAGTAATGATGGGACATGTAAGATTGTTTGAAATAATGAAAGAAAAAGACGAATTATATGCAAAACCAAACTTTACTGATGAGGATGGAATTAGAGCTTCGGAACTAGAGGGTGAATTTGCAGAACTTAATGGATGGGAAGCTGAATCAGAAGCCTCAACACTACTCATGGGACTTGGAATAACTGAAGAGCTTCAAAATAAAAAAATGAAGGAAATAACAGGATCAGAAAAGGTTAAGGTTCTTCTTGCTCAAACACTATTTGGAAAACCTGATATTTTATTATTGGATGAGCCTACAAACAATTTGGATGTAAAGTCTAAAAATTGGCTTGAAAGTTTCCTTTTAAATTTTGATAGTACTGTTATTGTTGTTTCCCATGATAGACATTTTTTAAATAAAATATGTACTCATGTTGCAGATATAGATTTTAGTAAAATTCAATTATTTGTTGGAAATTATGATTTTTGGTATGAGTCTAGCCAATTAGCCCTTCAAATGGCTAAAGATCAAAACAAGAAAAAAGAAGAAAAAATTGCAGAACTTCAAAACTTTATTGCTAGATTTAGTTCTAATGCATCTAAAGCAAAACAGGCTACTTCTCGTAAAAAACAATTAGATAAATTGACTTTAGATGATATAAAACCTTCTTCTCGTAAATATCCTTTTGTTGGATTTAAGCCAGAAAGAGAAGCTGGAAATGATTTATTAACAGTTGAAAATTTAAGTAAAACTGTGGATGGGGAAATACTTCTTGATAATGTATCTTTTATAGTTAGTAAAGGAGATAAGATTGCGTTTACAGGGGCAGATGAAATAGCTAAAACTACACTTTTTAAAATATTAATGGGCGAAATGGAGCCAGATAGCGGTGAAATTAAATGGGGAATCACTACATCTCAAGCTTATTTACCAAAGGATAACACAGAATATTTCTATGGCGTAGATTGCACCTTAGTTGATTGGCTACGTCAGTACTCCGAGGATAAGGCAGAAAGCTTTATTAGAGGCTTTTTAGGAAGAATGCTTTTCTCAGGTGAAGAAGCTCTTAAAAAAGCTAGCGTATTGTCTGGTGGAGAAAAGGTTAGATGTATGCTTTCTAAAATGATGCTTAGTAATGCTAATGTATTAATTTTAGATGAGCCCACTAATCATTTAGATTTAGAATCTATTACTGCACTAAACAATGGGTTAACTAGTTATACTGGAACAATACTATTAACTTCACATGATTCTCAATTAATTGCAACAGTTGCAAATAGAATAATAGAAATTACTCCTAAGGGATTAATGGATAAACAAATGACTTATGATGAATTTGTAGAAAATGATGAAGTTCAAAAAGAACTAGAACTTATGTACAAATAAAAAGAGGCACTTCTAATAAAATTCTATTAGAGGTGCTTCTTTAAAATTAACTAAAAGCCAAATCCACCAAAGCCGCCTCCACATCCGCCGCGACCACCAAAGCCACCACAGCCTAATAATAAAAGCAGTATCCAGATTCCACTTCCACCACCACAGCCTCCAAAGCCACCTCCAAAGCCGCTTCCAAAGCCACCAGTCCCGCAGTTATTACCACAGTTGCAAACAGGTTTACAGCAACTAACAGGTTTACAGCAACAACTATTCTTATGTCTATGACTCATATAAATAACCTCCTTATTTTTAATAAGTAAAAGTTTAAAAGTTTACTAAAGCAAATTAATTAGCTACTTTAACAAGAAATTATACACTTTTACTTAAGTATTGGAGTTGGTTTATACCAACCCATATAGGTGATGGGTATCATCTTAGAAAGTTGTTAAATGAATTAAGTTGTAGCTGTACTTTAATATATTCCTCGTTTTGCTAAGTGTGAATATATAATTGTAATATAGATTTAAAATAAAAAGCGTAAACAAAACAATTAAAAACAGCATATATATTTGTTAGTCAGATTTGAAAAGAAAATTGAGGATCTCAATAAATCAATTTCTTATCTAACTACGATTATATCCACTGTTATAGGAAAATGTGAAAAATAAGGGTGCCGAGTTGGTATTCTTATTTTTTATCTGTAATAATTTGTATTGAGCATTGAAATTTATATTAATATTGTGTATAATAAAACAAAAGAGTATTGGTATATTATGGAATAATTTAAAAAACTAATTATTTATAAATTGGGGGTTAAATTATATGGAAAATGATAACACTTTAGCTTCTGCTAAAGAAGCTGTTAGCGTGGCAACAGAGGATGCAATAACAATAGTGTCTGATGTGGCAAAAGAAAATGTTGAAAAGACTATTAATGTGGTGAAAGATATTGCCAAAAATGTTAAATCAAAAGCTACCAAGGCAACAACTTCTGCAAAAAAAACAGTAGCTAAAAAAACTATAGCCAAGAGAGTTAACGTTGCCTTTTATGTTCAATATCAGGGTAAGGAAGTTTCTAAAGAAACAATACTAGAAAAAATACAAGATGAATGGATGAAATCTCATACACTTTCAGAAATTAAAACATTAGATATATATCTAAATGTTGATGAAGATACAGCATATTGCTTGGTAAACGGAGAAATTAAAATAGATATAAAATTATTCTAGCATATTTTATAAAAGTTAGAAAAGGCTTATGGCCTTTTTTTCGTTGAGGCAAGAAAAGGGCATAAGCCTTTTCTCTATTGGGATAGAAAGCTTATTATAATACTTTAAAAATAGTGTACAATGTTAAATTTTTATGATAGATTAAAAGTAGAAATAATATAATATACTACTTATTTTAGGAGGGGATTGTTAATGATACAAGAAAGACTTAACAAAGTTCTAAAGATTATGAAAGAGAAGAAGATACCTCAAATGATAGTTTCCGATTCAGCTGCTATATACTATCTTACAGGGAAATGGATTTTATCTGGCGAGAGAATGCTTGTACTTTATATTAATTTAAACGGACATAATAAATTATTTATTAATGAGTTATTCCCTATAAGAGAAGACTTAGGTGTAGAAAAGATATGGTTTAACGATACTCAGAGTCCAGTGGAAATTGTTGCAAAAAACATTGATAAAGAAAAACCAATGGGAATTGATAAAAATTGGCCATCTCATTTCTTAATAAAGCTAATGAAACTTAAAGGCGGTAGTACATTTGTTAATGGATCTGAAATCATTGATAGAGCGCGAATGTGCAAGGATGAAGTAGAAAAAGATTTAATGAGAATTGCTTCAGTATTAAATGATGATGCTATGGATAAAATGATAAAACTTATTCCAAAAAAATATTCTGAAAAGAAGATGGGAAAGGTACTGGGAGACATTTGGGAAAAAATGGGAACGGAAGGGCATTCCTTTGATCCAATTATAGGTTATGGTGCAAATTCTGCTGACCCGCATCATGAAATGAATCAAGCAAAAGTTAAAGAAGGCGACAGTATAGTTATAGACATCGGATGTAAAATGAATTCATATTGCTCAGACATGACTAGAACTGTTTTCTACAAAATGGCATCAGACCACAGCCGCGAAGTTTATAATATTGTTAAAGAGGCAAATAAAAGAGGAATTGATAAAGTTAAAGCTGGAGTTAAATTTTGTGATATTGATGCTGCAGCTAGAAATTATATTACGGAAAAAGGCTATGGAAAATATTTTACTCATAGATTAGGGCATTCAATTGGAATAGAAGTTCATGATTTCGGTGATGTTTCAGCTTCTAATACGGATAAGGTTCAAATTGGACAGATTTTCTCTATTGAGCCAGGCATTTATCTTCCGGGTGATATGGGAGTTCGTATAGAAGATTTGGTAATAGTTACAAAAGATGGTTGTGAAGTGTTAAATCGCTATACAAAAGATTTAATTATTGTAGAATAGGGTAAAATTATATTTAAGTAAAGTGGGGAGGCTATAAGTAAATAGAAATACAATTTTTATTGGAGGAACATTTATGTTAAATATAGGTTGCCATTTATCAGTATCAAAAGGTTTTAAAGCTATGGGGCAAGACGCTCTTAGCATAGGAGCAAATACATTTCAGTTTTTTACTCGTAATCCTAGAGGGAGTAAGGCAAAAGAAATTGATCCAAGTGACGTAGCAGCATTACTCGAATTATTAAAAGAAAACAAGTTTGCTACAATACTAGCACATGCACCATACACGCTAAATGCTTGTTCTGCGGATGGGAAAACGAGGGAATTTGCAATGATGATTATGAAAGATGATCTACTTAGAATGGAATTTTTGCCAAATAGTTTTTACAATTTTCATCCTGGTAGTCATGTAAAACAAGGTGCTCAGGTGGGTATAGAATATATAGTAAATATGCTTAACCTTATACTAAAACCAGAACAAACTACCAGAGTACTTCTTGAAACAATGGCGGGGAAAGGAACCGAGATAGGGAGAACGTTTGAAGAATTAAAACAAATTCTTGATGGTGTTATGCTTTCAGGCAAAATGGGGGTATGTCTTGATACTTGCCATATATACGATGCTGGTTATGACATCGTTAATGATTTAGATGGAGTTATAGATGAGTTTGATAGAATTATTGGTCTTGATAAACTTTATGCAATTCATCTAAATGATAGTAAGAACCCATTTGAAAGTCATAAAGACCGCCATGAAACTATTGGAGAAGGATCTATTGGATTAGAGGCGATTAGTAGAGTTATTAATCATCCAAAACTACGTCACCTACCATTCTACCTTGAAACTCCAAATGAATTAGCCGGTCATGCAAAGGAAATTAAAACATTACGAGAAGCATACATTGACTAATATGCTATAAATTTCAAAATGACATAAAAACACTTATTAACTTAATATTTCAATTAAGTTAATAAGTGTTTTTATAAGTGTATCATTAATATATTACAAACTTCCGAATAAAATTCATTATGTTCATCTAAATTGCGATTCAACCTAGTTTTTGTTTAAGAAGAGCATAATATGATATATAATATAACTATAAATATAGTTAACTTTAAGTGTATAGATATAGAAAAATGGAGTTGATTCAAATAAAAACTGTTTATGATTTTGGGAAAAAAATAGTAGGGCTAACTGAAATTCAGGAATATTTTAAAATAGAGAATTACATGACTCTTGTAGAATTAGTAAAGGCTAAGGTTGCAGAGGGAGTTTTAAGGGAAGTAAAGGGTAGTAAATCAAATGGACGAATACCTTCTCTTTATAACAAATATAGGATTAATTCTGAGAAAGAGGATTTAACTTTTCTTGAAGATGATATAAATTATAATTTTCCTTTGAATTTTAATAGGGAATTTTATTTGAATAATCTTAAAAAATATGAAATAGATAAGAAATTTATAGAAAGCTTAGCCAGGTTTATAAGAGGGAGTAAAAGCACATTAGAGGTGACTATGTCCATAAATGAGAGAAGTTTTGAAATATGGGGGCAAGAAAAATTTTTAAAAGAAGGAAATGGACAAAGCATTTTAAGAAACTTAGGCCTTTCTTTGACTGATTTAAATGTTTATACAACGCCAGAGCCATTTGTATATTTTTCATGCAATAAGGGAAGAAATCAAAGGGTACTTATTATTGAAAATAAGGATACTTGGTATACCATAAGGAAACTAATGCTTTTGGGGCAAGTTGTATTTTTAGGGGAAGTCATAGATACCATTATTTATGGCTGCGGAAAGAATATAGAAAAATCTCTTGGAGAATATGAGTATACTGTAGAGGATTATCTTTTGAGGCCTTTAAAAGTATTATATTGGGGCGATATTGACTATGAAGGCATTTCTATATATGAAAGGCTTAAGAAAAGATACTCTGATAAATTAAACATAGAGCTTTTTAAAAATGCTTATATTACAATGATTATGCTTGCGAAGGGTAGATTATTGCCTGGGTATAGTGAAAAACAAAATAAAAATATAGATGTGATTTTTCTTACTGAAATAATTCCTTATGAAGAAGATATTTTAAAACTTTTTCAAAGGGGAGTTTATGTGCCACAGGAAATAGTTAATTATAATGTGCTGAGAGAGGGGGAAACTGGATGTACGATTTTTTAAACAATTTCCATAAGAGAATGGAGAAGTTATCCTATTCCTTTCTGATTGATAACAAAGTTTCAATCTTAACTACATTTAAAGAATATTTTACAAGTATTGAACTTATAAATTTGGTTTACAGTTTAATGTGTTTTGTTTTGGACAAGTCTTTGAAGGATGAAGAATGTACTTTAAGTAATATGGCTGTGTTACTTGAGGACCTTTCCTCGAAGTATTATGATAGAGTTCTAACAGAGGGAGAAGCCTATGATATTACCCATTTTATTGTTTATAAAATTCTTAGAAACGATGGTAAGCCTTTTATGTTTACAACAATGGATTATTCAGCTGGAGAAAAGAAAGTATTTGATTTTCATCTCCTTCAGCAAAAAACATCAAAAATTGACAATAATAAAAGTACATTCACTCTCACTCAGGAGGGGTATAGGCTTATACTTGGAGCACTAGAGGTGGATGAGAAAACTCAGATAGATATTAATCAAATGATTTTAGAGATGAGTCTTAAGAGAAAGAATTTTTCTCAAGGACTATATGCCGTTGAAAATTTAAACAATCTTATAACTGCGCAGATTAATGTTGTAAATAATTTTATATATAAAACAAGAGAGAATATATTTTCTATAGATCAGAATGATTTTGAAGAAAACTTCCTGAAAAATATAGAGGTGCTAAAAGAGCAAAATAAAAAGTTCGATGAGCTTAAGGAAATAATTATTGCTCAGGAAGAAAGACTTAGCAAATCAGGCGACGAGATCGCTAAAGATAATTATGAGTCCCTAAAGCAACTTGGCAGGATAAAGGAGCTTTTAATTAGTATATCATATAAGGCTGGTGAGCTCATAACTTGCCACTTCCATTTTAAAGATGAGTATAAAAAGGCGCTTGAAGAGGCAAGTTTTTATTATAATAATAAGAGAATTAATATTAAAGATGATTTGCTTAGGCCCATAGAGAAGGATGCTTCAAAACTTGGCAGTGTATATAAATTATTTAATCCATTGTTTAAAGCTAGTATAACTAAAAAGTTCAATATAAATTACATGTTTAATGAACAAAAACTTTATTTTAAAGAGGACATTGAAGATGAAATTTTAATAGATATGGTGGAAAGTGAAGATGATGAGATTATTATAAAACAGAAAAATAGACAAGAATACAAGAAAATAATTTCTATTATATTAGCTTTTCTAGTGGAGCGAAAAGACTCTGATTTATTAACACTTATGGAGCAATACGATAATAAAAGCGTTATGGAGTATAAAAATCTTGTTCCATCCGTTAGGAAATTTTCAGAGGTTTTAATTGAACTTTTAAGAATCGGAATTATAGATGTAGAGGAAATGATAAGAGATCAAAAAGATGCTTATGACAATGAGGAAATTGATTTCGATCTTAGAGCGTTATTAGTAGATGAAATACATGAGAAGTATAGGTTTGTATATATTAAATACATTTATTTTAACAAATGTAGTGATGGTGTAAAGCTTACAATAACTGAGAAGTTAGAAGAAAATACCGATGAGGATTTTATAACAAAGCAAAATCTAAATTGCCCTAATATTATTATGAAATTAGAGGATTTTAAAGCATAGAGAAGTAGGTGAATATATGTATATATTAGAAGATATAAGAAAAGCCATGAGGCTTTATAATTATTTATTAGAGAACGGGGAGCTAAATGCAAAAGATGATAATGAGCTTTTTCAATATTTTAGCGATGTCAGGGTTAGGGAAATAATTGAAGCTTTTCAGGAGGAGAGTAGGGTCTCCATTAAAAAGTATGATGACACCATTTACTTTATTCCAAGAGTTGATAATGAATTCTTAGGATACACTAGGTTTGAGCTTAAAAAAGAAATATTCAAAAGGACAGATATGAGGAACATAGATTTGTTTTTAGCCATGTATATAATGCTGTCACTCACATCTGAATTTTACAGCGGTAAGGGCACTAATGTAAAGATAAGAGATTTAATACAATTAGGGGAAATAGATGAAAAAATCACTGAAAGGTTAGAACTTTTTTTTAATGTAGAGGATAAGTCTGTAGATGAGGAAAGTGGTCTAGCAATTACAGATATAGCAAAGTACTGGTTTACTTTAACTAATGAAGATGACTCGGCAGCGCTAAAAACCAGAAGGTGGTACATAAGTCAGGTTATGAGTTTCCTGAAAAAAGAAGATCTTGTTAATATACAAGATGAAACGGTTATAATACCAACCACTAAGTTTAACCGCTTGGCTGCAAATTACTTTTTAAATTATGAGAGATTAGAGGATATTAATGCATTGCTAAATGAAAAAAGTGTAAAGGAGGATTTGGATGCCTAAGTTAAGCAAAACAAGAATAATCAATTTGAACTATAATGACGGTAAGAGAACTATATATAATGAACTATTTGATTATGGGAATGGCAAAGACACCTTATTCTCCATGGAAAATGGTATAGGTAAGACAGTGCTTATACAGTTTTTTCTCCAGCCCTTCATAAGAAATAAGAGAGATCTCGCTGGCAGGAAATTTGAGGAGTACTTTACCGGTAATGCACCTACTTACATAATCCATGAGGTAATACTCGACAATTGCGAAAAGCTACTAGTAGGTATGATAATAAAAAAGGACAACTCCGAGGATGAAAAAAACAAGCTTAGAATTCTTACCTTTACTAATAAATATTCAAAACCTAATGATTTTGACATAATAAATATTCCATTTGTTGATGGAAGAAGGATTTTAAAGTTTTCAGAGGCAGAGGATAAAATAAAGAAATATAAGAGTGGTAAAGTTAATTTTAATTATTATAATTTTAATGATAGTAGTAAAAAAACGCAATACTTTGCGGATTTAAGAGCTTACAAAATAAATTATAAAGAGTGGGAAGATATCATAAGAAGCATAAATAATGATGAGTCTGGTCTTTCTAATTTGTATGATAAGCATAAAACCGATGAGGCGCTTATAAGAAATGTTATAATACCACTTATTGAAAGTAAAATTAACGGCGAAAAAAACATAATTGAAGCTATAAGAAATAATTTAGGGAAATACATTGAAAGCTATAAGCAAAGTAAAGAGTCTGTTCATGAAATAGAGTTATTAAAGACTTTTCAAGGGGAAATGGTTCCGGTTATGGAACTTTTGCAGGAGGGAATTGTAAAGGAAGCATTTAGAGAAAGTTTATATAGAAAGCTTTCTAATGTAGCCTATCTTTGTGAAGAGGAATTCATGAAAAAGTCTAGTGAAAAGTCTCAGTGCGATGAATTTATAAATGAGCTTAAGTGCGAGCTTGATAAGGTTAATTATGAGGAGCATTCTTTAAATTATTATAATCTTTATGCAAAAGAAGAAAAGGCCGAAGAAAAGCTTGAACAAGCATGCGAAAAGCATAGAAATAAGGACATTATGTATAAAGAGCTAGTGAGGGAAAAATATATTCAGGAAAGCGCTGAGATATACGAGGATCTTACTAATATAGAAGCTGAAATAGCTGCAGTTAGAGAACGAATTGAAAATTTTGAAAGAGAGGATTCCGAAATAGCTGAAAATATAAAGAGCTATAAGTTTACGCTTAAAAAAATCTATGATATGGAACTTGAGGAGCTTATGGATAAGGAAAGAGAACTTCTTAAAAATCAGAAGTTTCTAAAGGAGAGCCTTGAGGAAAATGAGAAAAAACAAAGGAACATAACTTTGGAGTTTAAAGAAAACATAAGATCAGAAGAAGCCGCGAAAAATATAATAAAAACTTTTGAAAAAAATGAAGAGGATTTTAAAAGAAAATATGTGGATTTTGATCTTTTAAGAAATCCACTATTAAATGAATATAACACAAAAGAATTAGAAAAATACGGTTTAGGATTAGATGAGAAAATTAGTAATAATTGCCTTAAGCAAGATCAGTTAACTAAGGAATATGAGTCTCTAATAATTCATAAGGAGAGCATAAGGAGAAATATTAATGAGTCTACCAAAGATTTAACTAAGGAGCATTCTATTTTACTTAAAAAAAATAATGAATTAGATATTTTTAACAAAGAAACAGCTAAGATTTTAGAAATACTTAGAATTAAGGATTTACCTTTAAATGTAGCTTTATATAAGGATAAACTTAAAGAGGTTTTAAGGAGTGGAAGCAGCAAACTTCAAGAGACTTTAAGTAAAGAAGAAGGTAAAGTGCGAGAACTAGAAGATACAATAAATAGATATGAAACAGGGCTTATCCAAATTCCAAGAGAAGTTATGAAAAGTTTTGAAAACAAAGGAATAAAATTTGAATATGCACTTAATTGGCTTCAAAATTATAGGGGGAGTAAGGAAGAAAAAAAGAATTTAGTTAAAAACAATCCCTTATTTCCCTATGGAATACTTTTAAGTACTAAGGATATAAATATGCTTAAGAATGAAAGTATTGATGTTTATACCTCTATTCCAATCCCCATTTTAAATTTAGGTAATTTAAATAAAAATTTAAAAGTAGATAAAAAAAGTGACGTTTTAACTATTGAAAATCACGAGTTTCTAGTATCATTTAATTATATTCTTATAGATGAAGAGGAAAGGACGGAGCTATTAAAAGGCTTAAGGCATCAGATAAAAACTTTAAATTATGATATAGAAAATATAAAAAAAGCCATTTACAGAAGCAGTGAATATGAAATGATTTTGAATGGTTATGAGTATATGGGCAATGAAAATGAGTCTATTGAAAATGATATAAAGGGGAAACAGGCAGCTATTAAAGAATTAGAAGTTCTTTTATCTAATTGTAGGGAAGAAACACTAGTTAATGAGAAAAGAAGAGATGCTAATATAAAGGAACTTCATGAACTAGAAAATAGAAATAAAAATTTGAGGTATCAAAAGGAAGATTTCAGTGGTTTTATATTGGGACATGAGGAGTTTAAAAAGTATATAAATGAGCTGTTTGTTATAAGGAAAAGTAGCTTAGCCTTAAAGAAAAGTGAAGAAAATTTAAAAGAACAATATTCTGAGTTCCAAAATAAGCTCAGTAATTTAGTTAACAATTTATTTGAACTTAGGAGAAATGTGAAAGAAACTTCCGCAAAGTTTGAACTTTATAAAAACACAAAAGGTGGTGCTTTACTAAAAGAGGATAAAACTATAATAGAAGCTAGGTTATTATCTTGTGAAAAACAGCTTGGTGATAACATTAAGAGGGATAAAGATGAGGAAAGAAATCTACATTCTCGTTTAATTAAAGTGCAGGGTAGACTTAAGAGAATAGTTAAAGAAGGCAACATTTCAGAGGAATATATAAAAATTAGTTTTTCAGAGGAATATTTAGAAAAGTTAAAGGGTGATATAAGTGTTTTGCAAATGCAAATTAATGTTTTAAACAATGAGATTAACAGGTTAGATAAAGAATTGTCTGTAATTATTAATCAAAAGCAGCGAGAAACTCAAGATATTCAAAAATTAGGATTCGAAACACCTATATCAAAGGAAGATATTAAAGATTCAAACTTTAGAAGTCGTGAAAAGAAAATTAATGATGATTTAAAGGAAAATAGAGAAATTATAAGTGAGTATCTAGATGATATTGAAAAGCTTAAGATTTTAAAACAAAAGATGGAATTTCATGTAAAATATTCTGCAAAAGCACCCGGGGTGGATTTTGATTTTAGTAATATTGAGGTTGCAATTAAGGCTACCCAGGATTATATAAGTGATTATGAGGATATAAGAAGGGTGACTAAAGATATAGAAACAAAGATTTCAAAAGAAATTAATTTAATTCATGAAAGGTATCGGGATAAGAATAGACTCATTAAAGAACGTCTATTTGATTATCTAAATAAAGAGAAAAAAATAACAAGTCATAGTGACATGGAATCGCTACTAGAGGTAGTCGGCAGACAGGTAAGAACTTTGGAACTAGAACTAAGCTCAATAATGTCTGAGCAAGAAGTGGTAATAAATGAAGTATTAAGGTATGCCAATCATGTTCTGCAAGAACTTAGAACAATAGATAAGAAATCTATTATTAAGCATTTGGGAAAGACGCAAAAACTTCTTGAAATTACTATTCCAGAGGAAAAAGAGGAAGTCACCCTTAGGGAATATATTAAAGAAAGGGTTATTTATTACGGGAATTTCGAAGGCGATTACTCAAACTTACTAGAAAATGATATTCAGAGTGCAGAGCTTGTAAGTAAACTTATTGGGAATATTAATAGAATAAGGGTGGATATTAAGAAAATTGAGAAGAGCGGACTTGTACGGAAAAGTTGGAAGAATGCACTTTCTCAAAATTCTGGTGGAGAAAAATTTGTGTCAATGTTCATATTGCTTTCAAGCCTAATGTCCTATATGAGAAAGCAAGAAACAGATATAGACCATAAGGAAGAAAAGAAGATATTAATCATGGATAATCCATTTGCAAAAACTAATGCCCAGCATTTACTTGAACCAATGTTTCAGATAGCCGAGAAATATAACATACAGCTTATTTGTTTTTCAGGTATAGGAGGAAGCGCTGTATTTAATAGGTTCAATAAAATTTATGTTGCAAAAGTTATAGAAGATAAGTTTAGAAGCAAGGAAAATGTGTCATTTAAAGCCGGAGGTGAAGATACTTTGGAGCTTTCGGATTTCACTATAAATAAGGAGCAGATCTCCTTGTTTTAGCAGAATTTTTTACAGTTCTAGTACCTTTAAGAAACAATATTCTACATTATTATATAATTTTATTCGGAATAACAAAAATTGAGATGGTTTTTTGCAATATTTGACTCTGCGTTAGTTAGATGATATACTAGATAAGCAACAACTTGGTTTACAAGAACAGGTTGTTTGATTTTATTTAACATTTGTAATATAACCATATGAACTTTTTAAATTTAAAAATTATTCAAGTTGAAGGGGAATGTTCAGGAAAAATTCAATTTGTGATAGAAAGGTGGAAAATTTTGATACAGCTAAAAAAAATCAATAAGATTTATGATGATGGATTTCAAGCTTTAAAAGATATAGACCTTACATTTGAAGAAGGAAAAATTAATGTATTGATTGGGCCAAGTGGTTGCGGTAAGACAACTACGATGAAACTACTAAATAGATTGACGGATTTTACCGATGGCGAGATTTTAATAGACGGCAAAAACATAAAACAAATCAATCCAATTGAACTTCGACGTAAAATGGGATATGTTATCCAAAATGTTGGATTATTCCCACACATGACCATTTATGAAAATGTAGCTACTGTACCTAACCTATTAAAATGGGATAAAAAGCGAATAAAACAAAGAGTAGATGAATTACTAAGTATGGTAAATCTTGATCCGAAAAGTTTTCGAGACCGTTATCCTTCTAAATTAAGTGGCGGTCAAAAACAACGAATTGGTGTTATACGTGCACTTGCTGCAGAACCATTTACGATTCTTATGGATGAGCCTTTTAGTGCGCTAGACCCAATTACTAGGGAACAACTACAAGATGAACTCATTCGTCTTCAACGAGAGATTAATAAAACGATTGTTTTTGTAACACATGATATGGATGAGGCAATTAAAATAGCCGATCAAATTATTTTAATGAAAGATGGACGTATCGTTCAAAAGGGTTCACCTAGTGAAATATTAGCGAATCCGGCCAATGATTTTGTCAAAGAATTTATTGGGGTGGAACGACTGGAAAATGCCAAAACATTGCCACCATTAAGTGAATTTATCAAGGCAGAGTATCCCTCAGTTTCATCTGAACATACTGTAGCAGAAGCTATTGATATTATGGTTAGTAATAGTGTAGCGGAAATTCCTGTAATAGATACTAAAAGAAAATATGTAGGAATAATAAGTATTTATGTTGCATTAGCCAACCCAAAAGCTAGATTAAAAGAGTTAATAAATGTTTCTGATAAGCCATTATTGGAAAGCACGGATATAAATATGGTTATGAAAGAAATAACCAAAATGAAGACATCTATAATACCGATTATTTCTGAATCGGAGGACTTAGTTGGCTTATTAGATCGCAATCAATTATTTCAAGCTTTACAACAAAGTTATGAGCATAAGACTGGTGGTGTGTAAATGGAATTTATCTCAGATTACCTTATCTTTTGGGAGGAAAAATATGAATCTATTTTAGGGTATACCTACGAGCATTTGATTATATCTTTTGTGGTTATTGTTTTATCTGTAGTAGTGACAGTACCGCTTGCCATATACATGACAAAAATGAAGAACAATAAGGTTAAGAATCTTATTTTTAATATAGCCAATTTTTTTCAAACAATACCAACCATCGCATTATTAGCAATTATGATTCCTATTTTGGGAATAGGCTTTAAGCCTTCAGTTGCAGCATTGTTCTTATATGCTCTTTTGCCATTATTACGTAACACTTATACTGGGGTGCAATCAATTGATCCAAGTATCATAGAAGCTGCTAAAGGAATGGGGTTTAATACGTATCAAAGAATGTTTAAAATTGAATTGCCGGTAGCGCTACCTTATATTATGTCTGGAATCCGTGTAACTACTATTTATGTTATTAGCTGGACCACACTTGCAGCTCTTATTGGTGCGGGTGGATTAGGTGATTTGATATTAGCTGGTATTGGTTATAACAATAAATATATGATTTTCACCGGAACCCTACTAGCTATTATTATTGCATTATTATTAGATTTCTTTTTAGGGAAAATTGAAAAAGGAATTTCTAAAGATAGATAATTATATAAAAAAAGGAGATTAATAACTATGAAAAAAATATTAATTGCTAGTTTACTAGTTGTACTAGTACTTACATTTGCAGGATGTAGTAGTAAGAACTCTGCAGATGGTGGACAAGTATTTAAGTATGGAGCACAAAAGAATACGGATCCCAAAATTATGGCCCAGATTGTGAAGATATTAGTTGAAGACCGAACGATTCATGAAGTGAATATAACAGAAGATATTCCAGCTAGTCCTCAAATAATGGAAGCACTCGGCAAAAAGGACTTCGATATTGCTACGTTATATTCAGGGGAAGTATATAATAATCATTTTGACAAAGACCAATTAGAATATTCAACAGACCCACAAAAAACAATTAATCAAGCACAAAATTTATTCGGGAAAAAATATAATATTAAATGGTACGATTCCATTGGATTTAGTAATCAATATGGTATTGCTATCAAAAGTGATTTTGCAGAAAAAAATAAGATCAATACTATGACGGATTTAGGAAAGTATGCAAAAAAGCTTACAGTAGGAACAGATAATTCTTGGATTGAACGTCCAAATGATGGATATAAAGCTTACCAAGAAGCATATGGTTATAAATTTGCAGATGCAAAAGGGATGGATGTAGCCTTAATGTATAAAGGTATTAAAAACGATGATTTAGATGTTATTACGGCATATACAGTTGACCCTCAAATTTTAGAATATAATTTGAAACTGTTAAAAGATGATAAAAAGTTCTTTCCACCATATGATGCATCTTTAGTTGCTAGAAATGAAGTGATAGAGAAGTATCCAGAAGTTGGTAAGGTTCTTGACTCTATCGTAGGTCTTATTAGTACAAAAGAAATGACGGCTTTAATTCGTGAAGTAAATATTAAAGGGCGCAGCACAAAAGATGTTGCTAAAGAGTTTCTACAAAAAAAGAATGCTGTAAAGTAGAAAAAAGGGGATTGATATGAATTTCGTTATTGAACTAGGTCAGTATATGATAGAACACAGTGGTGAATTATTTTCTCTAACAATAGAGCATATAATAATGGTAACTTATGGCATTGTACTTGCACTTATTATTGGGATACCATTAGGTATTGTTGCTGCAAAATATGAAAAACTTAAACCAATCATAATTTCTTTAACAAGTATACTTCAATTAATCCCGAGTATAGCCATGTTAGCTATATTAATGCTCTATTTTGGATTAGGACTTAAAACAATGGTAATAGGACTATTCTTATACTCTCTATTACCAATAGTTAGAAACACGTATGTTGGGATAAAAGAAGTAGATGAGAGTATTATAGAAGCAGGTAAAGGATCGGGTATGACACCGTTGCAACTATTAACTATATTGCAATTTCCTTTATCTATACCTTTTATAATGGCTGGGTTACGAGTTGCTTGTGTTATAGCAGTTGCAGTTGCATGTATTGGGCCCTATGTTGGAGCTGGTGGGTTAGGTAAAGAAATCATTTCAGGAATTAGTCTGCAATCAGACGTTAAAATATATGCTGGTGCGATTCCAGCAACAGTATTAGCTATTCTTGCCGATTCAATATTAGGGAAGTATGAGAAAAAAGAAAAACAGCGAATAGCGTAACATAACATAAAGATAGAAAGGGTGAAAATATTGGTATTTAATATAAAAGATTCGCAGAAACGAAATATTATAACTGATTACCCACGAGAAATAAAGAAGATAGAGCATATTTGGATTCCTATGTCTGATGGAGCAAAATTGGCTGCAACAATATGGCTGCCCAAGGATGCTCAGGAGAATCCAGTTCCAGCGGTACTGGAATATCTCCCGTACCGAAAAAATGATTTCACGGCTATTAGAGATTCGGCTAGACACCCATATTTTGCGGGTCACGGCTATGCCAGTATCCGCGTTGATATCAGAGGTTCGGGTGATTCGGATGGCATTTTGCTGGATGAATATTTGAAGCAGGAACAAGACGATGCATTAGAAGTGTTCGATTGGGTAGTGAAGCAATCATGGTCTACAGGTTCAATAGGTATGTTTGGGAAATCATGGGGTGGATTTAACAGTCTTCAAGTAGCAGCAAGGCAACATCCTGCTTTGAAGACAATTATTACATTGTGTTCCACGGATGATCGTTATGCAGATGATGTTCATTATAGAGGTGGTAATATTTTAGCATCAGATATGCTTTGGTGGGCTTCCACAATGTTTGTTTATAGTACAAGACCACAAGATCCGAAGGTGGTAGGTGAAAGCTGGAGAGAAAACTGGCTAGACCGATTGGAAAACACACCGCCATATGTGGAAGAATGGATACGACATCAGCGTAGAGATTCATACTGGAAACATGGATCAATTTGTGAAGATTACTCCGATATAAAGATACCTGTGTTTGCTGTAAGTGGCTGGCAGGATGGATATACAAATTCGGTGCTCAGGATGATGGAAAAATTGCCAAATGAAAGCAAAGGCTTAATTGGTCCTTGGGTACATGAATTTCCTGAAGTTGCCACACCTGAACCTGCGATTGGATTTTTACAGGAATGTTTAAAATGGTGGGATCAATGGTTAAAAGGTAAAGATACAGGTATAATGGATGAACCTAAGTTAATTACATGGATGCAAGATAGTGAATTGCCAGCAGCCATATATTCTGAAAGACCTGGGAAATGGTGTTCTGATTCATCATGGCCATCTAAAAATGTAAATAATAAATCACTTTGGCTTACACAAGGTAAATTAGTAGATGAAGTTAATGATGGAGAAACATTTAGTATTCCGAGTGTACAGGAACATGGATTTTATGCTGGAGTATTTTGTCCATTTGGCCAACCCGGTGATTTTGCAGCTGATCAACGTTTGGAGAATGGAAAAGCTGTTGTTTTTACATCAGAGCCATTGGAAGAAACCATGGAGATTTTGGGACATCCGGTCTTTCATGCTGAACTTTCGTCTGATCAGGAAAATGCATTATTAGCTGTAAGGTTATGTGATAAAGCACCAACAGGTGAATCAACACTTATCAGCTGGGGTATGCTTAATTTGACGCATCGAAATTCACATGAATATCCAGAACTTTTGGAACCTGAGAAAAAATATAAAGTAACAGTTCAACTTGATGTGCTCGGCCAGCAAATACCTAAAGGACATCGGTTGGAAGTTGTTGTTTCACCAACATACTGGCCACAAGCGTGGCCATCTCCAAAACCGGTGACGCTCCAAATATATTCAGGAAAAGATACTAATATGATGCTACCAGTTAGAATGCCACAGCCGATGGATGGATTATCTGTTCGCTTTAAGAAACCTGAAATAAACAAGGTAATAGATAAAGAAATTATAAGGCCTGAAAACAGAAAAAGAAATGTATCGCATGATTTGGTTAGAGGCATCTGGAAACTGGATGATTTCTCTGACGAGGGCGAAATAAAATTGCTTACAAATGATATACAGTATGGAAGTATTAATAAAAACACGTATATGATAGCAGAAAATGATCCATTGTCAGCATGTGCTGAATGTGAATGGGAATTAAATGTAGGACGAGATGACTGGCAAATGAGGTTAAAAAGTTATAGTAAAATGACAAGTGACGAAACAAAATTTTATTTGGTTAACAAGTTGATTGCATTTGAAAATGATAAAGAAATTTTTAGTAAAACTTGGAAGAAAGAAATTACAAGAGATTGTGTATAAGAAAGAATCCCACGGTATAATATGCTGTGGGATTCTTTTATATTATCTCAGTACAAAAGTAACGGTTGTTCAAAGCAACAGCTATTTTTCTACTTCTTCTGGAACAATACAAATAAATTCACGATATTATAACTTTCATATGAATAAAGTTAATCATATTGACAGATAATAATTAAAAAGATTGTAGGGGTGAAACACAATGGGACAATTATTATTATGGTTTTTACTTATAGTACCTTGGTTTTTACTTATACCATTAGATTCAAAACGGGTAAAACACTATTTATCTGTTGTATTCTTTACTATATTTTTAAGTACAATTTACTGGCAAATGGCAGAGGTATGGAGTTGGTGGATTGTTACAGATAATGTATTTTTCCTTAAAAATATTTCATCATTTACATATGGGTTTCTTCCTGTTACCACAATCTTTGTATTTTATTTTACTTACCAGAATGTGTGGTTGTTTTTTGGAACAAATATAATTATTGATGCATTTCAAGCATTTATCGTTAGTCCATTTATTTTTGAAAAATTTGGACTTTACAAGATGAATAGTATGAGTAATTTTGGGCTTTTTCTTTTGTTATTAAGCCTTGTTCCTATTATTTTTCTTTATCAAAAATGGTATGAAATAGAGTAACCAATGACTATGATCATATTTATAAATGGGTTAAATTAATATATGTTGAAATATTTTGGAATAAAATTAAGAAAACACATTTGTATTCAAAGAACTATATATTAGCATAATATAAACTTTAATAGGAAGAAGGGTTTAAAATGACAACTGAAGCAAGAATACAATTAACTTCAACAGAATTAGGTACAATATGGATGACTTATCAATCAACATCAGCATCTTTAATAATGTTTGATTTATTTAAGGAAAAGACTATTAATAAAGAGGCACAAAACATACTTGCTGACTATATTATTGAATGTCAAAATATAAAAAATAAAATAGTGGATATATTTAATAATGAAAACGCAGTTATCCCAATGGGCTTTGAAGAATCAGATATTGTAAGAGAAGCACCTCCTCTATTTGATGACTTTTTTAACATAATGTTTCTTCGCCAAATGATGAAATTAAATTTTGGTCACTCCGCTGTGTCTTTAACTATGTCATATATGAAAGAAGTTAACGATATATTAAAGCTTAACTTTGAAGTTGCTAACAACTATTATCTTAGGGCAACAAACTTTCTATTAGAAAACGGAGTGCTTCCAAAACCACCCTATGTAACTATGCCAACAACGATAGAATTTATTGAAGGCAGAAATTACATGAGTGGATTTAATCCTTTATCTGAGAAACGTGCGTTAAATACAATTGAAGTTGGTTATATTACTGAATCTATAGAAGATAACATTTTTGGTATGCAGATGATGACAGGATTTGCACAAGTTGCAAAAGAAAGTGAAGTTAAAAATTACTTTATAGCAGGTAAGGAGTTAGCAAAAAAGATTATTACTGAATTAAGTAAAATATTATTACAAAGTGATATTCAACCTCCCAGTACATGGGCAGGAAAAGCTACAGATTCTACAATACCACCTTTTTCAGATAAACTTATGATGTATCTAACCAGTATAGTTTCTAGTGCATCAATAGGATACACTGCTTTGGGCACGTCTTTTAGTATGAGAAGAGATTTACATATTAAACTTGGACGAATGTCAAAGAATATATTTGATTTTTCAAAAGAGGGTGGAAAAATCATGATTAAACATAAATGGATGGAAGAACCTCCTCAAATGGAAGACAGAAATCAGCTTACAAAGTAAAGAAATACAATTCTGATATATAATGTTTAAAGATTATCACAATGGATTTTATATAAATGCAAAATCCACAGGCATGAAAAATATCATGTCTGTCTTTTTTTTGGTTTTTTAGCATAGAATTTATCAAGTTGCTTTAGAAAAATCGTTGAGAGAGTTACGTAATTGAAAGGATATCTTTCTAATTAAATGAATTAAATTAAGCATAAAACCAAACAAAAAACATGATACTAAGGAAAACAGTCAATAATCGAGTTAGAACTATGAGCGGAGTATATAGCTTGTCTTAATGAGCATAAATACATGCAAAAATATTTCAAGGGAACTATTACTAGGCTTTAGTAAAAAGATAATTAGGATTATAATTTCTTTAAGCAATATTGTATTAAAAAGTAAAGAGTAAAAGAATTAGTTTTAAGGAGGATTTTATATGGTTGGACTAATAATAATCATAATATTATTGTTTTGTTATTTATTTTATGCTCTTTTGAATCCGGAAAAGTTTTAACGACATTTCAGCTTCAAAGAAGATGAGCAGTACCGCAGGTAATGATTTAACTGGGAGGTCTATTAAATGGAAGTTATGCAAATTATTATACCGTTAATTATTTTTGTTCTTATTATTATCCCTTTAGGAAGATATGTTTACAATGTTCTAAGTGGAGAAAAAAGTTTTGTTGATCCATTATTTAACAAAATTGATGGTTTTATTTATAAGTTAACAGGAATAAAATCTGATGAAATGACATGGAAACAATATGTTCTAGCGATATTAATATCAAATGCAATAATGTGCTTAGCCGCTTATATTATTTTAAGAATACAAAGTTTACACTTTCTGAATCCTAATAGTATAACAGCAATGAAGCCAGATTTATCTTTTAATACAGCTATAAGTTTTGTAACAAATACGAATCTACAAGGTTATGCGGGAGAATCAGGAGTATCTTACCTAAGCCAGATGTTAGTAATGACCTTTCTAATGTTTACATCCGCGGCTACAGGTTTTGCAGCAGCAGGTGCTTTTATGAGAGGCATTATTGGGAGAAAAAAGACTTTTGGAAACTTTTTCGTAGATATGACGCGAATAATTACAAGAGTTTTACTTCCATTATCAATATTTGTTACAGTGATTTTAGTGTCACAAGGAGTACCCCAAACTCTTGCTCCAAATAAAACTATAACAACAATAGAGAATAAATATCAAGATATTGCAATGGGACCAGTTGCATCACTTGAATCGATAAAACATATAGGAACAAATGGTGGAGGATTTTTTAATGCAAACTCTGCACACCCTTTTGAAAATCCGACTCCATTTTCAAATTTAGTTGAATTACTTTCAATGATGGCACTGCCTGGAGCATTAGTCATTGCTTTTGGATTAATGCTAAAGAATAAGAAACAAGGATGGATGATCTTTATAACAATGGCGATTCTACTAATAATGGTAATTCCGGTTATATACATGGCAGAAAAAGCTGGAAATCCAAACTTAGCTAAAGTAGGGTTAAGTCAAGCAATGGGAAATATGGAAGGTAAAGAGGTTAGGTTTGGTATAGCAGCATCTGCATTATTTACTACGATTACAACTGCATTTACAACTGGGACTGTAAATACTATGCATGATTCACTGATGCCACTAGGAGGGCTTGTACCATTATGGAATATGATGCTCAATGTTGTCTTCGGTGGTAAAGGTGTAGGTTTTATGAATATGATGATGTATGCCATAATCACAGTATTCATTGCAGGTTTAATGGTAGGACGGACACCTGAATTTTTAGGTAAGAAAATAGAAGGTAAAGAGATTAAATTAATTGCACTTGCAATACTAGTGCATCCATTTATAATATTATTTCCGTCCGCAGTGGCACTTACAACAAAAATGGGACTTAGTTCAATAACAAACCCCGGCTTTCATGGACTAACTGAAACGATTTATCAATTTACATCCTCGGCAGCTAATAATGGATCAGCCTTTGCAGGTTTTAATGGTAATACATTGTTTGCGAATACTACAACAGGTATTGTAATGATCCTTGGAAGATATTTATCAATAATAATATTGCTTGCGGTTGCGGGTTCTCTTGCATCTAAACATGCAGTGCCGGAAACAATTGCTACCTTTAGAACAGATAACAGTATATTTGTAGTAATTTTAATATGTGTTGTAATAATAATAGGTGCTTTGACATTCTTGCCAGCACTTGCATTAGGACCTATAGCAGAACATTTAATGCTAGGTCATTAGGAAGGGGCGAAGATATATTATGAGTAAGAAAAAAATTATAACTGGGGATATACTTAAAGATGCTATTAAGGGTTCTTTTATAAAACTAAACCCTAAATACATGATGAAAAATCCTGTTATGTTTGTAGTTGAAATTGGCTTTGTGATAACTTTATTTTTAACCTTTTTCCCAAGTGCATTTGGTGATTCAGGTCAAAATATTAGAGCTTATAATGGGATCGTATCCCTTATATTACTAATTACAGTTTTGTTTGCGAATTTTGCTGAAGCCGTAGCTGAGGGACGTGGAAAAGCTCAAGCTGAAAGTTTGAAGAAGTCCCGAACAGATGCTAAGGCGAAATTACTTGATTCAAAAGGAAATTTTAAAATAGTAAGTGCTGCAGAGCTAAAAAAAGGAGATAAAGTTCTAGTTGAAACAGGCGACTTTATTCCAAATGATGGAGAGGTAATTGAGGGACTTGCATCAGTTGATGAATCTGCAATTACCGGAGAATCAGCTCCTGTACTTAAGGAAGCAGGTGGTGACTTTGGATCTGTAACAGGAGGAACAAAAGTTGTCAGTGATTGGCTTAAAGTGGAAATAACAGTAACCCCTGGAGAATCATTTTTAGATAAGATGATTAAGCTTGTTGAAGGTGCTTCAAGGAAAAAGACGCCAAATGAAATTGCTTTAAGTACGCTACTCGTAGCTTTAACCCTAATATTTCTAATTGTTATAGTAACTTTATATCCTATGGCTACTTATTCTAAAGTTACTATTCAAGTATCTACTCTTATAGCACTACTTGTTTGCCTTATTCCTACAACTATTGGAGGACTTCTCTCAGCAATTGGAATAGCTGGAATGGATAGAGTAACAAGATTTAATGTAATTGCAATGTCTGGTAAGGCAGTCGAGGCTTGTGGTGATGTAGATACAATGATTCTTGATAAAACTGGAACAATTACTTATGGTAATAGACTTGCAGCTGAATTTATACCTGTGGGAAAGCATACATTAGAAGATCTTAGGACCGAGGCTTTAATTTCATCAATAAAAGATACAACTCCAGAAGGGAAATCAGTAATTCAGCTTGCAAAAAAACAAGGAGTATCTATTAATGAAGCCGATTATATCGAGGCTGAGTTTATAGAATTTTCAGCTCAGACAAGAATGAGTGGTATGGACCTCGCAAATGGCGTTAAGATTAGAAAGGGTGCATCGGACTCCATAATTAAATATGTAGAGTCAATGGATGGAAAAGCTCCCTCAGATTTAGAAGCTGCGATAATAAGAGTTGCTAGTGCTGGCGGTACACCACTTACTGTATGCGTAGGTAATGAAATATTTGGTGTTATTTACTTAAAGGATACTGTAAAGCCAGGTCTTATAGCAAGGTTTGCAAGACTTCGAGAAATGGGAATTAAAACTATTATGTGTACTGGAGATAATCCTCTTACTGCAGCAACTATAGCAAGAGAAGCTGGCGTAGATGATTTTGTTGCAGAATGCACACCAGAGGACAAAATTGATGTAATTAAAAAGGAGCAGGCTTTAGGTAAACTTGTGGCAATGACAGGAGATGGAACAAATGATGCTCCAGCCTTAGCTATGGCGGATGTTGGTATTGCAATGAATAGTGGAACTACGGCAGCTAAAGAAGCTGCAAATATGGTAGATCTTGATTCAGATCCTACAAAAATATTAGAGGTTGTAGAAATTGGTAAACAATTGCTTATAACAAGAGGTGCATTAACTACTTTTAGTATAGCAAATGACGTAGCAAAATATTTCGCAATTATACCTGCTATGTTTGCAGCAGGTATACCAAGAATGAACGTACTTAATATTATGGGACTATCAACGCCAAATAGTGCAATACTCTCAGCTTTAATATTTAATGCTATAATAATTCCAGCTTTAATTCCTATAGCAATGAAAGGTGTAAAATATACACCAATGAAGTCAGCTGCGCTACTTCGTCGCAACCTTTTGATTTATGGGCTTGGGGGCCTTATTGCTCCCTTTGTAGGAATTAAACTATTAGATTTAGCAGTTACGCCATTACTTAGAATTCTAAACCTAGGTTAATCTTAGGTTTTATATGAGGAGAGATAGAAATGAAAGATATGTTAAAAAAATCAGTATTATTAAGTGTGGTTTTGCTTGTTTTATGTGGTTTAATATATCCTCTAGCTATGACTGGAATAAGTCAAGTGCTATTCAATAATAAGGCTAATGGAAGCATGGTTAGCCTTAATGGGAAAGAGGTTGGTTCGGAGCTCATCGGGCAGAGTTTTACTGATAAAAGATTTTTTAGGGGAAGAGTCTCAAGTTCTAATTATAATACCTACACAAAAGCGGATGTGAAACCTGATAGTAGTGGTAACATTGCATATGCAGGAGTAACTTCAGGGTCCGCAAATCTCGGGCCTTCAAATCCTGTTTTAATGGATAGAGTAAAAAAAGATATGGCTGAGTTTTTAAAAGATCATCCTGGCTTAAAAGCTGGAGATGTACCTACTGATTTATTAACAAGTTCTGCTTCAGGACTAGACCCTAACATTAGCCCAAAGTCGGCTAAAATACAGATAGCAGCTGTTTCAAAAGCGACTAATATTAGTTCAGGTGATTTATCTAATATTATAACAAAAAATACACAAGGAAAAACCTTAGGTATTTTTGGGGAGCCAAGAGTGAATGTATTAAAAGCTAATCTAGACATAGCAAATATATTAAAAAATAAAGGTAAACTTTAATAAAATAAATTTTTGTTATATAATGTATGAGATGGAGATTAAGAGAACTTAGGAGCCAGGCTGGAAAATCAAACAGTCTGGCTTTATTACTATAGCTGTTTTAGTGCAATCTTAAATCTATGTAAACAATAGAATTAATGAGGTAGGTGGATATTATGAAAAAAGTTTTGGTTATAGATGACACCAAAAATATAAGAAAGCTGTTAACCACATGCCTTGAATTAAAGGGTTATAAGGTTCTTACTGCAGAGGATGGTAAATCGGCTATAGATATAGTTCAAAAAGAAAAAGATAGTATAGATATAATTTTTTTGGATATTAGAATGCCAGAGATGAATGGAACAGAAGTTTTAAAGATAATCCGCGAGATGGGAATTAAATGCCCAGTTATTATTATGACGGCATATGCCTCGGTGAAAAATGCGGTTGATTGTACAAAGCTAGGGGCTGCAGCTTATCTTCAGAAACCATTTTCGCCGGAAAGAGTGAGTTCTGTTTTAAATGAAATACTTACTTTTAGAGAAATTAATAGTGAAAACTCAATGTATTTAGAAGAAGAAAACGATCTGATTTTAGAGTCGAAAAAATTTATTTCCGATGGTAAGTTTGAAGAAGCTCACAATACTTTAAAAAAATCATTAGCAATAAACCCATATAATAGAGAAATTTATCATTTAATAAGTGAAACAAATAAAAGCATGAAAAAATTCACAAAGGCAAAATTATTTAATGATATTTATGAACTATTTAATGATTCTCGAATTTAAACAGCTTATAATTAATAGTATCAATAATTCTATTGATACTGAAAATATATTTAGGAAGTGATAGCAAATGGAAGCTTACGAAAAAGGAGAAAAAGGGAAACTGAAAATATATATTGGAGCAGCTCCAGGTGTAGGTAAAAGTTATCAAATGCTCCATGATGCTAATGATATGAAAAAAAGCAACAGAGACATTATCATAGGGCTTATAGAAACTTATAGAAGAAAGGGAACTGACGAACAAATAGGGAACTTAGAAATTCTTCCTTTAAAAGAAATAAATTATAAAGGCGTTATATTAAAAGAACTTGATTTAGAGGGAGTAATAGCGAGAGCACCAGAGTTTGTTGTAATAGATGAATTAGCTCATACTAATGTGCCTACTTCTAAAAATAAAAAGCGTTTTGAAGACATTCTAGAGATATTAGATAACGGTATAAATGTTATGACAGCAGTTAACATTCAACACTTAGAAAGCCTAAATGATCATGTTAGTAGAATGACTGGAATTAAGGTTAAAGAAACGGTGCCAGATAAAATGATTGACATTGCTGATGAAATTGAAGTTATAGATGTATCGCCTTATTCACTTCGCGAGAGAATAAAAAGTGGAAAAGTTTATACGACGGATAAAATTGATGATGCCCTGCACAATTTTTTTAGAATAGGTAATTTAAATGCATTAAGGGAGCTTACTTTAAGAGAAGTTGCAAATGAAGTAGATGAAAGACTTGTAATATACAAGAATAAAAAGAAGGTAGCGGGATTAATAGGAGCACAGGAAAAAATATTAGTATGTGTTAATCTTAAGTTTAATGCGGAATATTTGATAAGGCGAGGTTATAGAACGGCAAAGATGTTAAAAACAGAATTTTATGTGCTACATGCAAGTAAATCTTGTACTCATGGAAAAGAGGAGTCAAGAAAATTAGAAGAATTAAAAAAGCTATGTGAGAAGCTTGATGTAGAGCTTAAGGTGGATATATGTAAAGACCCTGTAAAGACTATTATTGAGTATGCAACGGATAAAAATATAACTCAGATAATAATGGGACCATCTGCTAGAACTAGATTACATGAAATTTTAAGAGGCTCTATTGTAAGGCGGATAATGAGAGATACAAAATATATTGACGTGCTTGTGGTTGCAGATCCAGTACATTAAAACATAGGCTGAATTTAAGGTGGTGGTTTCTATTAAAACATTAAAAGGTAAAATAGTAACTGTTAATGTGTTTTTAGTTTTAGTTATAGTAATGATTGGACTGCTCTCAAGCTTTAATATATACAGAGTAAGTGGAGAAATAGATGGTTTAATGACAAATAATTATAAAAGTATCGATGTTTCAACTAAAATGACTAAGGTTATCGAAGCTCAGGATAAAGCAATACTTCAATACATAGCATTTCAAAATAAAAATTCAATAGATACTATTTATACTTGTAATGAGGAATTCTACAAATGGCTCAATGTGGAAAAAAACAATATTACAGAAGTTGGTGAGGAGAATATTACAAATAAGATAGGCGATGACTATCTTTTGTTTGTTAAGTCTTTTTCGAAGTTTCAAGACTATCAAAAATTTCACTCAAGTAGTGAAAATATAAAGTTCTATAATTCGGTGGTTTCTCCTTTGGTAGTTAAAGTAAAAGTTGATTTAGTGACTTTAACAAAGCTGAATGAAAAAGCTATGTTTAATGGAAGAGATAATGCTAAAAGTAATGCAGTAAATGCAATGCATCTTATATTAGTAATTTCAACTACGGCTGCAATTATAGGTCTAATAATATCACTTATATATACAAATAGGTCCCTTAAGCCTATATATTTATTGACGAAAACTATAAAATCAGTTAAAGAGGGGGACATTAATAAGCAAGCACCTATAATAAATGAAGATGAAATTGGGATGCTAGCTAAAGAATTTAACAATATGACAAGTAGGCTTTATGAATTTGAGCAAAGTACCACCGGAAAGTTGTTATCAGAAAGAAATAAATCTATTGCAATTGTAAAAAGTATAGCGGACCCATTAATAGTTCTAGATGCCAGCTACAAAATTCAGTTATTAAATGATTCTGGTGAAAATATTTTTGGCGTATTAGAACAAAATGTAATTAATAGTCACTTTTTAGAGACTATTGGGAATATGGAGTTATATGATTATATTTTTCTTGTGGTAAATAATAAGCCTACTAATACTGAAAAGATATTAAATTTCCAGGTAAATGAGAGGATTTATTTTTTCAATGTTATAGTAACTGTAGTTAATGATAAAGAGAATAAAACTAATGCTATAGTCATATTCTTAAAAAATATAACTGAATATAAGGAGTTAGAAAAAGTGCGTACAGATTTTATAGCTACTATTTCTCATGAATTTAAAACTCCACTTACCTCAATTATGATGGGCGTAGGTCTAATACTTGAGAGAAATGTGGGAGTTATAAATGAAAAACAAGAAGAACTTTTAGATACTATAAAAGAAGAGACTGAAAAGCTAACAGATCTAGTGAGCGATCTATTAAAACTTTCCAAAATACAATCTGATCAAGCAGTATATGACATAAAAACATATCCTATAATTAAGATTGCAGGTGACTGCGTTAAAAATTATTGGGCGCAAGCGAAAAACAGTGGGATTGCCTTATATAATAGTATTGAAGAAAATTTACCAGATGTAGTTGTAGATGAAGCGAAGATAACCTGGGTATTGAATAATCTGGTTTCTAATGCACTAAAATATACAAATTTAGGCGGGGAAATAGTTATAGGGGCTTTCATAGATGGAGAAAAAATGAAGGTCTTTGTTAAAGACAACGGCAAAGGAATTCCTAGAGAATATCATAAGAGAATATTTGAAAAGTTTGTTAAAATAAGTGCATATGACACAGAATTTCTGAGTTCAGGTATAGGGCTTTCTATAGCAAAAGGAATTGTGGAGGCACATGGTGGAACTATTTACTGTGAAAGCGAAGTTAATAAAGGAAGTACCTTTATATTTACTTTGCCGGTGGAAAGATAAATTTATTAATATAAAGTGATAAATTAGATAAATGTTTGTTCATTTAAAAACCAGCCATGAAAAAAATCTCACGGCGGTTTTGTTTTATAATGGAAACTAGTGGTACTTTCTAACATTTGATTTAGAAACGTAAAGGTTATATACCATGAAAATTGAAGTTACGCTTATTATAACTGTAGTAATAGCTACACTAATAAGAATTGTATTGCCTTGTGGCATGACAGAAAAGCTTTCAAGAAACTCAACTTTGTCTGAGATAGGGAGGAGTGGCATATTGAGTTTCAAAAACAATAAAAGTCCATAACCAATTGCAGTAAACCCTATAAAGCTAGAAAGCCTAAGTTTTTTGCTTTTTATAAAAGTAATTGCAACTCCTGCAAAAAGGATTATTACTAATATACATAACATTAGCATATTACCTTTTGTTGTGTCTATTATTTGATAAGCAGCAGATTCAGGAGGAGACTGATTACCGCCTTTTGCACCCATAAGATATAAAATTATAAATACAGTATATATTAACACCATGCCGGAAATACAAGCTAGGATATACAATATAAACGTAATTACTACTGATAGCAAAAATACATTTAACATTGTATATATTCGGCTTACAGGAACAGTTTCAAAGAGTTTGTGATTACCGTGAAGTAGTCTGTTAATCATCCATACACTTATTATAGGTAAAGTAAAAGGTAGCAAAGTATTTGAACTTATTGTATTTCCCCAAAATATAGATAAATTTATAAAAATTACCATAGCAAAAGCAAAACAATAAAGAAATACGGTGAAAATGCTTGGGGGGATGGTATCAAATGGAGGGATTGAATTTAGCAATAGCTTTTGATAAGCAATAAGTTTTTTTAACATAGCGAGCACCTCTTTCCTTTATAGAGTTTGTATGATATGAAAATTGAAACTGAAATTGATATCTTGTAGTTTCTACTAATATTCATCTTTTAGCACCCCTGTAAATCATAATGTCCTCAATTGTAGGCCTAGTAGTTTTAAACCCCGATACATTTTGAAGTCTTAAATTTTTCACACATAATCCCTCATATCCGAAAGTTGTTTCCTTCATTCCTATAAGTTCGGATTTAATAACATTTGTCATAACATCTCTATCAATATGTGCAAGTAGATACATATCAAGTATTTCATCTTTCCCCTTAGAAAAAATAATTTTACCATTATCAATCATTGTTATATAGTCAGCGATTTTTTCAAGGTCACTTGTAATATGTGTAGAGAACAGTATGGATCTTTTCTCATCTTGCATAAGCTCTAAAAGCAAATCAATTACATCTGCTCTTGCAATTGGGTCAAGCCCTGATGTGGGTTCATCAAGTATAATTAATTCTGGGTTATGGCATAGGGCCATTACAATTCCGAACTTCATTTGCATACCTTTTGAATATGCTGAAAGTTTTTTACGTGGATCAAGTTCGAAGCGGCTCATCAGTTCGTCAAACCGATTGTTATCAAAGGTTTTATAAAAGGGAGATATCATATTTTTAATTTTAGTAGGTTTCAAATTAAGAGGATAAATAAGGCTATCAAAAACAACCCCTATTTTTGTTTTAACGGTTTCTTCATTACCAAACATAGTGATGCCATCAAACGACACTTCTCCACTTGATTTTGGAATCATATTAAGGATTGTTTTAATAAGGGTGGTTTTACCTGAACCGTTTTTTCCTATAAACCCCATAATAGTTCCCTTTTCTACTGTTAGATTTATGTCACTTAAAGAAAAGTCACCAATATTACCATTCAGATTTCTGATATCCAAAGAGTTATTTGTCATTTTCACTACCTCCATATATTTCATTTAAAACGTTAAACATTTCTTTAGGGGAGATGTCTGAAGCGTCTGCAAAATCTTTAATTTCAAGAAGCCTCTCTTTGAGCATATCAAGGTGTATTGCTTTGATTTTTTTTGTGTCTATGTCCGCAACAAAGCATCCCCGTCCTTGTAAATTAATTATAATGCCTTCTTTTTCTAGTTCTCCATAAGCGCGTTTCACGGTTATGATGCCAACTTTCAAATCCTTTGCCATAAGCCTTATTGACGGCAATTGCTCTTGGGAGTTTAGCTTTCCTTTGAGTACTAGTTCTTTTATTTGATTTTGTATTTGTTCATATATGGGCGTTTGCGAAAGAGTCGAAATAAGAATATTCAAGCACATCGCCTCCTTGTCTACTGTTATCATATAATAGACACAGTGAGAAGTCAATGATTTCTTTGAATGCAATAAAAACCAAGCTAAAATTTTGAAAGATGCCACTTGCCATGTGGGTGGCACCGCTTTTTAATTCCCCAGGAACATATATATTTAATGAAAATAGGAAAGGAGGAGTGATTAATATGGCTAAATTATGTTTTGATTACGGACACGGAGGAAAAGATGGAGGTGCATGCTATAAGGGCAGAAAAGAGAGTGATGATGTATTAAGTTTAGGAAAAGCTGTGGCAGCGGAGGTTAGAAGGTTTGGAATTAAAGTAGATGAAACGCGAACAAGTGATTCTACGATAAGCCTTAGCGATAGAAGTAATTTTGAAAATAGAAATGCATATGACTATTTCATATCATTTCATAGAAATGCTTATGAGCCAGAGAAGGCTAAAGGGGTTGAAACATATATTTATTTAAATACGGGAGAAAAGTCTAAAGGGTTAGCAGGTGGAATACAAGGTGCTCTTGTAGCCTTGGGTTTTGTAAACAGGGGAGTGAAAGTAGCTAATTTTCATGTATTAAGAGAAACCAAAGCTCCATCAGTGCTAATTGAAATAGGATTCATTGATAATACAGGAGATAATAATTTGTTTAAAGAAAAAAGAAATAATATTATAAAAGTGTTAGCAAAAGTTATTTTGGATAAGGTGGGTGTTATGTACGTTGAACCTTCGGTTCCCAAACAACCAGTAAGTGGAAAGACCCTATATAGAGTTATGGAAGGTTCTTATTTAGTAAGAGAAAATGCTGAAAAACAAGTTGAGAAGCTAAAGGCAGTAGGGGTTGATGCAAAAATCATGATATTTAAATAATCTATTAAATATACCAAGTAGATAGTTCAAATAACTATCTACCTGGTATATTTTGTTTGTATTATAAAGTTTTTAGTAATATTAGGACAAGTTATAGGGTATATATTTATATACAGTTAGGAAGGCTATAAATATTATGGAAGAAGGGGATTTTAGTGTTTAACAATTTCAAAACTAGGATAGTCACAGTCATTCTAATCAGTTTAATTATTTTTTCGGGATTTATAGGAACCAAAAATGCAATGGCTGAGAAAACCAATACTGAAGTTAATAAAAAAACAATACAAACCATCTATAAAAATGAAAATAATATAGTGGATGATTCAGTAGTTATTAGTAAGCATGACCAACCATCCAATTATAAAATATCCAAACAAAAGGGATTAGAAATCGTAATATCTAAGGTGAAGATTGAGACTGGTCTACATATCCTTTATGACTCAGAGCGGAATATTAAAGGTAGAAATTATCATTTATACACAATAAATACTAATGAATATACATTTGATGAGTATGCTTATTGTGTTGATGTGGAAAGCGGTAAGTTATTTAAATGCTCAAAAGATATGACTCTTTTACCGATAAAATAAAGAGAGGGTATTACAATTTAAACTTAGAGTAGTATTAGAAGAAAAACATTGTAAGTAGAGCATTTCATCATCCAAAAACAAAGAAATAGCTGTAGCAAAAGTTGATTTTGCTGCGGCTATTTTTTAAGAAGCTATATTCATGAACAAAGTATTTTAAAAATATTTATATAGTGTTTATGTAGCAGTATATATTTATCTGAATAACCTATATTAGCAGTTTATATAAATTTTACTGCTAGGAGGGTAAATTATGCATAAAGATGAATTAAATTTTATTAATGAAAGAGATTATATTGAGGGTAAAAAGAATTATTATTGGCACGCTATTGATGAGTGTGATGCTGATGCCAATAATAGTAGAAAGCATAAGTCAAACGATTGCGGTAGACATGACTGTGACAGACATCATTGTCACAGAGGTCATACTGGTCCAACTGGACCCAATGGTCCAACTGGCCCAACTGGTCCAACTGGCCCAACTGGTCCAACAGGAGCAAAAGGAGTTACCGGAACAACCGGAGCAACTGGAGCAACTGGAGCAACTGGAGCAACAGGAGTGACAGGGTTAACTGGAGCACAAGGGCCAGCAGGTGGAGCAACGGGAGTAACAGGAGCTACTGGAGTAACTGGAGCAACAGGCGACCCAGGAATTACAGGAACTACCGGAGCAACAGGAATAGGAGCAACGGGAGTAACAGGAGCTACTGGAG
>Ga0209540_10000285_pt1 | contig 55448 bp, 69 predicted proteins | sample BarGraIncu01121A_FD_184501 | JGI IMG/M metagenome (GOLD analysis project Ga0209540, IMG submission 184501) | Arctic peat soil microbial communities from Barrow, Alaska - Barrow Graham LP Incubations 011-21A (SPAdes) (version 2) | ecosystem: Environmental > Terrestrial > Soil > Wetlands > Peat... | reverse complement strand
ATGTAATATAAACATCAATAGGATATAAATGCTTCGATGCGTGATGTTTTTAATAAAAAAATGTTGTTTTTTGTGACCAGGAAATTATATAAAATTATATAAAGTTGGGTACTTTTCCGACAATCTCTATATATCATAAAAGGTGGTGAAAAATATGGAACCCAAAGAAACAGGAAGCCTGCAAGCTGAAGCTAAATTAAAAGAAGCGCAAGCTAAATTAAAAGAAGCAGAGGCTAAATTAGTAGAGTCAGAAGGTAAATTGAAAGAGTGCGAAATGCACCTGAAAAAAGAGAAATAGATAGCTTCAGGACAGGAGAAGAATGCCAATAGATGTAAAAGTCTATTGGTTTACTTCATACTGGATTTAAGATTTTATACAAACACGGAGTAATACCATGAAAAGCAGTACACAGGACCAGGCAGAAGGCAAGATTCACAAAGTGAAGGGTGAGATTAAGGAAATCGCAGGGAAACTCAGCAAGGATTCCGACCTGGAAACAGAAGGCAAAGAAGAAAAGATAGCCGGCAAAATTCAAGAAAAAGTCGGCCAGATCAAGAAAGTCTTTGGGAAGTGAGGGGGTTTTAGATTTATGGGCTTATTAGAAACAATAGTCATAATTCTGGTAATCCTCTGGCTATTGGGATATTCGCTCCATTTAGCTGGTGGCTTAATCCATATATTACTGGTCATTGCGGTTATAGTGATATTGGTTCGAATAATCCAGGGACGCAAACCTTTGTAAATTCTGGATAGAATGCTGAATGAACCCAATTTTAGAGTCATGACCAGGGACGGAGACATCCCACGAAACCCAACGGAGTGCGGTGATGCCATCTTCACCTTGACATCCTTTATCCCCAGGGTACCTTCTCAGTTCCGGTTCCTGAAAGGATGATACAGTAGCCTTATCTCTTTTGTCATCGGCTAAAGATCTGAAAACGAAATTGATTGGAAGGCTGGAAGAAGGATCAAAGTGCATAACAATGACAAAACTGATTCCGCTATCGTGCCGGAATATTTTCGAATGATTTCTCTATGGCTCCGAGGACACCCGCAGAGGCCCCATACCGATGATAAGGAATACTTCATCTGGGATTTGAGATTTTTCAGTGCTGGATTCTGCTAATTTTGGATTTTTTTTTCATAGTAGTATTTAGAGATTACATTCGACTGAGGATTAATTTTGTACTATTCTAAAGTACTACCTTCACACTATTTGTTTTCAAACCATTGTTTCTATTATCGTTTAAAAAAAAATGAATGATTAGAACATTTTAAATACTATGAAGGTGTTCATTGTATTGTTTACCACCGAGTGAACTACGAGAGTGGGAATTTACCGTGCCTTCGTCCACATCAGCCACTTATGCCGTCAGACAATCCCGGTGTATTAGGAAGGCACATTCCCTATAATTTAAATTTCTATTTCAAAAAAAGTAGGCAAAGAAGATGGAAAATATCAAGATAAAATCAAAACTCTATTGGTAAGATATTCTCGGAGATACAGTGAAATTTAAAAATGGTTCTATTGAAACAGATAAAGAAGAAGTTAAGTTCATAGAAGAAGGCTACAATAATAGTTTAGTGCTCGTATCCAGGAAGGAAAGAGCTGCACTTCTCAAAATCGGCCTCACAGGTAAAGATATCGAATCATTGTACCTCAAGTTCAATGATATCATTGTTGTTGGCATAAACTGGCAGGATTTGAAATCAAAACAACCATCTTAAGTCTTATTGGCAGTCTGTTTCAACCTCATTTTTATTCTTGCCTCTAATTCCCTTGGGTCAAACGGTTTTGTCATATAATCATCTATGCCTAAACCCATTGCCTTGAGCTTATCATCTACACTGGTCTTGGCAGACAGGATTATTATAGGCAAATTCTTTGTAGAATCATGTTCTTTCAATTCTTCGCAGACCATATAGCCATCCATTTCAGACATCATGATATCTAAGATCAGGATATCAGGAGATCTGACAAAGACCATCCCCAAAGCTTCTTTTCCATTTGCGGCTTCTAAAACCTCGAATTGATCGCCATCTAAAGAATATCGGATAATGTCTATAATATTCTTATCATCATCCGCAACCAGTACTTTTATTTTATCGTTATACTCTGCGGCTCTGCTGCGGCCAGGCATGGTCAATGCAACCCCAGTCGCCTTCGGAGTACCCACAGCTCTGCTGCGTGAAGCTTCACTTTCATTTTGAACTATTTCCTCTTCAGTTTTTAAAAACCAGATTTTTGCAGTACCTATATCTTCGCCATCCACCAGGTTTCTTTCTTTCATACTATCCAGGTACTTCAGGGCGGTTACCTTGCTCATATTTACCTTACCAACTATCTCGGTGGTTGTCAATTTTCCTTGTTTCAGTACGTTAAGTAATTCTTTTTCGCGCCAGTGCATATTTTACCTTTATGTTCGTTTAAATTTAAATAATCCTATATTGATTTATGGCTATTTAATCTTTGCATGGAGAAAGTATAAATGTTCATGATAGGATCATTTCAATTTGCTAACACGAATCATAACTCTTTGCATATCTGGCTCATTGACCAGAATTATTTATTACCCGTTATCACCATCTAAGACCCAGAGGAACTATTATGGAATCAGTATATTATTATGAAGATACCAAAAATAAAGATGTTCTAACCCTGGTAGATGATGATTTTTTCAAGCGCATTGGATATACGATAAGAGAATGCAAGCTCATGGGATCGCAGCGAAAGGGCTCTTTCCTTTACATAAAAGGAAGTCCTGAAGATATCGACCGCGCAGAAAAGATGTTTGAAGAGCTGAAACTTTTGAAACTCACAAGAGAGGAAAATACAATAATAACTGCCGCATTTGTAGCTGAAGAAGAGAGTGCAGCATGCGGTATGGGAATGATATTCGGTTGATATGCATGATTAATCTCAGTTAAGGGAAAAATCGTGAAATAGAACATGATTGAACGGATCCGTGAAGATCCGCGCGATCCGTGTTCCTCGTCGTAAAGGCAACTCTTTTTGCACTCTGTGTGCTCAAGAAAATAGAGATTATAGACAGGATTTAAAGGAGTTGACAAAATCGTAGCCTGTCGATCCTGTATCCTGTCAAAAGAATTGAGTGAATAAAAAAAAATTACTTTAATTTTTTGATTATTTCATCAACCATCTTGCTTGATTTTGCATTTCCTCCGAGGTCGTAAGTCAGGTATTTACCTTCCGAGATCACGTTTTCAGTGGCGTGGAATATCGCTTCCGAATTCTTTTTCTCACCCAAGTAATCAAGAAGCCACGCGCCTGCAAGTACTGTTGCCACAGGATTTACTTTGTCCAGTCCCGCATATTTTGGTGCTGAACCGTGTGCTGGCTCAAACATCGCATACTTGTCACCGATATTGGCTGAATAGATAAGACCGATGCTTCCAACAAGCGCAGAACACTCTTCGCTCAATATATCCATAAAGAGGTTCGTTGATAGGAGGACTTTCTGGTTGAATATCTGCGGATTCTTGATGAGCTGCTGGGCAATGTTATCGATATGGTATTCCTCAAGCTCGATGCCCGGATAATTCTTTGAGACCTTTTCTACTTCCTCAAGGAAAGTGCCACATGTCATTTTGAGGATATTGCTCTTATGGATCGTTACAACGCTCTTCCATTTGCGCCTTTTTGCTTCTTCAAATGCGTATTTTGCGACATTTCGGCAAGCTGGGCGCGTGATCTTCCTGATGGCAATAAAAACATCATCCGTAAGCTGTACTTCCTTTCCGAAATAAAGCCCCTCCGTGCCTTCTCTTACGCAAACAAAATCAACATCTCCCAGTGGTTTATGTGTATTTGGGAATGTTTTGATCGGCCTGACATTGGCATAAAGGTTGAATTTCTGCCTGATCGAAACTGCAACACTTCTTGGCGAACCGGCGCCTCCAGGGGTCGTTGTGGGGCCCTTAAACCCTGCATCGGTATTTGCAAGCACATCCCATGTCGCTTCAGGGATCAGTGAATCCCCGCCAAATTCTTTCCACCACTGCTCTCCCCCTTCACACATTATGAACTCAACTTTTGTACCGACCGCTTCTGCTACCCTGAGCATGCTGTTAACAAGTTCAGGTCCTACGCCATCGCCTTTTATGACTGCTGCTTTCTTACTCATGACCCCTTCATTTGCCTGAACCACTATTAAATTTATCCAGATACATTTTCAAAGATATCAATGATAACGTTGTTGAAATAATATCTTTCCAGCTGCCGTTGTCTTTCTGTTTTCCAAGAAGCCAGGCGATCGATGGCGCAATCTCCTGCTCCTCTTTTCCTGATCGGATCAGGGCCTGGATAACGAGGTTGCTTGTAGCGATATATGTCCAACCCCCATCCTGTCTCTTTGAAATGAGCCAATTTCCTCTCTCTGCAATAAAATCCCCGTATCTGGTTTTGTTCTGCTGTGAGAGTGCAGTGATTATGAGGCTTGTAGTTCCGGGATGCTCCCACTTCTTCCCGTAATTTCGAATTAGCCACTGGCATCCGTTTTCATTTTTTATCCCATAATCTCCAAGGGCTATGAGAGCATAGGCAGTATCAATTTCACTGTTGTTCCAGTTGTCATTTTTCTGCTCTTTTTGTATCCAGTGAATTATTTCGGCTTGGATCTTCCTGCATCCAGAAAGGGCGATGCATGCTCTTGCTGTATCATTGACGGGCGTTTCAGTATCCCAGTATCCACCCTTTCTCATGGATATCAATTTCCCAATAAGAATGGATGCGGCCTCATCCCACAAAGAGAGCGCCTGGATCGAGCGGGAGATATCCTTGACGGTTTCCGGTTCCTGTTCTTTTAACCAGGCTAGTCCGCGCGAAGCTGCAATGCCTATAGCATCAACTTGAAAACCTGCTCCTGGTATGTACTCTGACAGGGCATTTGATCTGCTTTTACCTGTTTCTATTTGCGGTTCCATTTTTTCAGAATCCATAACTTTCAATATAGATTTAATTTATTAATAAAACCAATTGTTTATTGAGCTATAGTATCTTATTATACAGAGAAGATTATGTAACAACTCTTGTAACTAATTTTATAAATCCATCCTTTTTTTAGTGTGGATTTCTCAAGGCAATTTTAAGAAGAGAAAGGGTTTAGTTATTTTATATTCGAGGATTATACCTGTCTTTGAATGATATATTAATTATTAATCAATATGTTTGTTCTAAACTCTTTAGAAAGTCTTAAATATACAATATATAATTATCACTTCTCTCATGCGTTAATTATAATGGAAAATATTTTCCATTAAATTCAAAATATTCCATTGAAGGGCAATAAAATGATTTCCTATCTCTTTTTAGGAATAATTGCATCATACCTGATCGGGTCTGTATCAGCCCTGATATTAAATAAAAAAGATCATTTGTGCACCTATATATCATTTCTTAGCGCCGGTATCGCATCTATCCTTGGTATTGTTTTTTCATTTTCAGTGTTATTTGGAGAAAACTTTGAATTTACAACATCAAGCGACCTGCCTTTGGCCTATGGCTTTTTTGTGGATAAACTGTCGGCATTCTTTATTCTTGTCATATCCATAACAGCATTTGCAGTTTCGGTCTATTCGATCGGATATGTCCGTGAATATTATGGAAAGAAAAATATCGGATACCTGGCGTTCCTGTATAATATTTTCATCCTTTCAATGATACTTGTCGTTTCTGCAAATAACGTTGTTATGTTCCTGATAGTCTGGGAATTGATGTCCATAATATCATATCTGCTTGTGCTTTTCGAGCATGAGAAAGAGGAAGCAAGAAAAGCAGGCTTTATATATATAGTAATGACTCATATCGGTACCGGGTTCATCATTTTATCATTCCTGATCCTGGCAGGTTCAAGCGGAAGCTTCTATTTCAATACCTTCAATGCTGCTGCAACAGCACTGTCTCCTGGTCTTAAGGATGCAGTATTTATTTTTGCACTTATTGGCTTTGGGACAAAAGCCGGCATCGTTCCGCTGCATATATGGCTTCCTTATGCCCATCCTGCTGCCCCAAGCAACGTATCAGCGCTCATGTCCGGTGTAATGATAAAAACAGCTATTTTCATGCTTATCCGTGTCTTTTTTGATTTCCTGGGCGCAGGTGTTGCCTGGTGGGGCATTCTGGTGTTGATACTTGCTTCTATTTCAGCGCTTCTTGGTGTATTATATGCCCTGATGGAACATGATATGAAACGCCTTCTTGCGTATCACAGTGTTGAAAATATCGGAATTATCCTGATTGGAGTTGGGGTTTCTATGATCTTTATGGCTTCTGGACATCCTGACCTTGCAGCCTTTGGATTAATAGCCGGGCTTTACCATACGATCAATCACGCTGTATTTAAATCGCTGCTGTTCATGGGAGCTGGTTCCATTATATTTTCAACGCACACAAGGAACATAGAGGAATACGGGGGACTTATAAGGAAAATGCCTTGGACTGCGCTCTTTTTCCTGATAGGGGCAATATCCATTTCCGCCCTGCCACCATTTAATGGTTTTGTAAGTGAATGGCTGACTTTCCAGGCTCAATTGATGAGTATCAATCTTTCAGATAATATTACCATGATGCTCGTGCTTTTTAGCGGCGCTGGTCTTGCTCTAACAAGCGCCCTTGCAGCGGCATGTTTTGTAAAAGCGTTCGGAGTCAGTTTCCTTGCACTTCCAAGAAGCTCTCATGCGCAACATTCAAAGGAAGTGCCGGTTCCAATGCTTATCGGAATGGGTATTCTTTCACTGATGTGCATTGTCCTTGGAGTATTGCCTTTTTATTTCATCAGGATCATTGATTCCATATCTTCAACGCTTGTGGGTGTAAGCATAATTTCCAGGATCGATGCCAATCTATCGATCGCAACGATATCAGCATATCCTGCAACCATTTCGACCACAGCCATTGCTATTCTCGTATTTGTGGTTTTACCGCTTCCAGTTATCATGTATTTGATTCTAAAGCGCTCCCCAACCCCTAAATATGAAACATGGGGTTGTGGGCAGCCTATCTCTACTGGAAGAAATGAATATACAGCTACAGCATTTTCAAAGCCTTTTCGTATTTGGTTCGGTGGGATCTTCAGGCCTCGAAGGGAGATACAGACAACGTATTCGGATTCGCCCTTCTTTAAGGAGAACGTGATCTTTTCATCCCATATCGAGCCGGTATTTGAGAGGTTTCTATATAATCCGGTCACATGGGTGGTTGTGAATGTATCGAGGTTCATGAGGATAATACAGACCGGATATCTTCAGACTTACCTGCTCTACATACTTCTCACCCTCGTGATCTCATTGATATATGTGGGAAGCGGAGGATGACAAAAGGAAATTAACGAGCAATTGTGAAGTCGACAAACTCAAGCGCTACTTTACTTTTGGATTAGATATGGAAAGGCAGGGAAACAGGCCTCGTATTTTTCTTACTAAGGATGAAGAGAACTTGATAGTCAAAGAACAAATTCATATCCTGACAGCCTTGAAATCGAATGTATTTTTTCTGTTATATCTCATTAATAATCAATATACATCATTTCTTTTTTTCAGGTAATGTTAAATACAAAAACAAAGATGATACGGGGTTCTGTTGTTCATTAAATTAAATAATTAAAAAGCTGGGATTTAATATTTTAGATACAAATGGATTTGCAGTTATATTCTTAGGATAAAAACGATACTTTTTGGTGATTATGTCAATGAATTATTTGTTTTTTGGGATGTTCGTGTTCTATTTAGTAGGTGCCACGTCGGCTGTCATTCTCAATAAGAAAGACAGGTTATGTTCGTATACTTCTTTCATGAGTGCCGCAATCGCAGCGCTCCTGGGCATCATCTTCTCAATTTCAGTAATTTTCGGTGATACATTTTCTTACGATCTTTCCGGAGGATCATACCTGAAATTTGGCTTTTTTATTGACAGGCTCTCTGCATTCTTCATTCTTGTCATATCCATTTCCGTCTTAGCGGTCTCGATATACTCAACAGGATATGTTAGAGAATATTTCGGAAAAAAGAATATTGGCTACCTGGGTTTCCTTTACAATATCTTCATTCTTTCAATGGTATTTGTCGCATCCGCAGATAATGCGGTCATGTTCCTGATAGTCTGGGAATTGATGTCTGTAGTATCTTATTTCCTCGTTGTCTATGAACATGAAAAACCCGAAACAAGAAAAGCAGGTTTCATATATATCGTGATGACCCATATCGGAACAGGTTTCATCATAATGTCCTTCCTGATCTTTGTGGGTACAAGCGGAAGTTACAGTTTTGGAACATTCGCAGAAGCAGGCAAAACGATGACGCCGCTTCTTAAAGATATCGCATTCATATTCGCACTCATTGGCTTTGGGACGAAAGCAGGAATAGTCCCTCTGCATATCTGGCTTCCGTATGCTCACCCGGCGGCTCCAAGCAATGTATCAGCGCTCATGTCTGGTGTCATGATAAAGATAGCAATTTTTATGCTCATACGGGTTTTCTTTGTTTTCCTTGGTGCAAGCCAGTCCTGGTGGGGTTATGTTGTGCTTGCCCTTGGTACTATGTCAGCAATCCTTGGAATACTCTATGCTGTCGTGGAATCCGATATCAAGAGAATGCTTGCATTTAGCAGTATCGAGAATATCGGGATAATTCTGATAGGTATTGGAGCATCTATGATATTTTTCGCAGATGGAAAGCCTATCCTGTCAACTCTTGCCGCAATGGCCGCATTATATCACCTCCTTAACCATTCCATATTCAAGGGTCTTTTATTCATGGGCGCAGGATCCATTCTTTTTTCAACTCATACGAAAAATATCGAAGAATTGGGCGGCCTGATAAAGAAGATGCCAAAAAGCGCGATCTTGGTCCTTATCGGTGTTCTTTCAATTTCTGCATTGCCACCCTTTAGTGGTTTCATAAGCGAGTGGTTGACTTTCCAATCACTGCTTCTGGGATTTAATTTGAAGGAGACATTCCCCATGATAATATTATCTATCAGCGCTGCAATCCTTGCATTGACCGGAGCACTTGCCGCTTTTTGCTTCCTTAAATTCTTCGGGATAGGGTTCCTGGCTCTTCCCAGGACCAAGCATGCAGAGCATGCAAAGGAATCAAATACGCCAATGCTTATCGGAATGGGGATATTTGCATCTTTATCGATATTGCTTGGTATATTCCCATTTTATGTGTTGCCCATCCTCGAAAGAATTACAGCCTCATTTATCGGGAATCTGGACTCGTTCACTTTCAGCAGTTTCGCAACAGTTGCCATCCCATCCAGTACGATCTCTTTATCAACTCCCGCGATCCTCGCGTTAATGTTCATTTTCATGCTTCTCCTGTTCGGGATCCTGTTCCTTATTAATAGGAAAAAGCAGCCAGTATATGAAACCTGGGGATGCGGACAACCAGTATCCACATCAAGGAATGAATATACGGCTACAGCTTTCTCAAAACCAGTTCAGATTTGGTTCAAGAGCCTGTATCGTCCAGCCAGGGAAATAGATGTGACATATACCACGTCTCCTTTACTTAAGGAATCCTTCAAATTCGAATCAAGGATCGAACAAGTAATAGAACAATACTTATACGAACCAGTGGTTGATTTTGTCATTATTAGATCAAGGAAAGCAAGAAGGATACAGACGGGAAGCATCCATGCATATCTGGGTTACATTTTTGGCACATTAGTGATATTATTCATGTTCGTTATAGCAGGAGGCAGCCCATGATACCAGCATTAGTGTCTGTAATTTTACAGATAATCATTATTCTTGCACTTTCACCGCTCATAAGTGGAATTATCAAAAAAATAAAAGCGTATTTCCAGATCAGGAAGGGACCCAGTATATTCCAGCCATATTACGATATTGCAAAGCTCTTAAGGAAAGATTCTGTAGTATCACAGAATGTGTCCTGGATATTCCATGCAGCTCCTATCATATCATTCGCTGCGGTTCTGACAGCTGGTCTTTTAATACCCATATACATTACCTCCCTCCCCCTTGGCTTTGCCGGAGACCTGATCGCTGTAGTATATCTTTTTGCACTCGCTCGCTTTTTCACTGCTCTTGCTTCGCTTGACGCAGGAAGCTCTTTCGGGGGCATGGGCGCAAGTCGTGAGATGTTCGTGGCAGCCATGGTAGAACCTGCATTGATGCTTTCGATATTTGCAGTTGCGCTTAATGTGGGTTCGACTAATTTGAGTTATATCTCCCAGACATTATCGGGCATGGGCCTGGATGCTTTATCGCCTTACCAGATACTGGCATTCGTGGCACTATTAATTATCGCGATAGCAGAAACAGGACGCATACCCGTTGATAATCCTTCCACACATCTTGAACTTACCATGATCCATGAAGCCATGATACTGGAATATTCGGGAAAACAGCTGGCGATCGTAGAACTTGGAGCCATGGCAAAGCAATTACTTATATTTTCATTGATCGCGAACATATTCTTCCCCTGGGGCATAGCTTCTGCATATTCAGGAATTGCCGCACTTGTATTTGCGCTTTTTGTTTATATATTAAAAATAGTTATCATCGCGATAACTATGGCTGTGATTGAAACATCAACAGCAAAATGGAGATTGTTCAGGCTTCCCGACCTGTTATCCATTTCCCTTATGTTCTCATTTCTTGCACTTGTTTCATTTATTATTGTTAAAGGAGGATAAAAAATGGCTGAGATTGTTTTTGGATCTAATACTATGCAGTTGCTCATTGCTCTGATACTTGTATCGACTTTTATGATACTTGGATCAACACGGCTTTATTCATGTATCAGAGCTTTTGGTATCCAGTCATTCATGCTGGCGTGTGTAGCTGGTATTGTTGCCTATTCGACAGGTAAAGACGAAATATACATTATAGCTTTGCTGACAATTTTATTCAAATCGATCGTTATTCCATATTTTTTTATATACATCATCCGCGAAATAAAAGTTAAGCGGGAAATTGATCTCTATGTAAAGATATCACCATCTCTCTTAATAGGAGGAGTGCTCGTTGTTATTTCATATTATCTTATAAGGTCAATTAATGTGATATCAGAGCTTTCAAGCTTTGCCCTTTCCGCTTCAATGTCCCTTGTTTCTATCGGGCTTTTTATTATGATCAGCAGGAAAAAAGCCATCATGCAAATGCTTGGGATACTGATTATGGAAAATGGTCTATTTCTGGGTGCGATATCCTTGACAAATGGGATGCCGCTTCTTGTTGAACTTGGAATATTCTTCGATGTACTCATAGCTGTTTTGATAATGGGTATTTTGATATTCAGGATCAATAAGACTTTTGAAAGTATTGATACAGATATGCTTAAGACTTTAATAGGTTGATCCTGATGATCGAATATCTTCTCCTTTCTCCGATCATAACAGGCATATTATGTTATTTTACAAGATCCCGCAAACAGGTTGAGACGATAACCATCCTGGGTTCAGTGATAACGCTAATCCTTGGTCTTTCTCTCGTTCTGGATGTTTACAGGCACGGAATTATTGTCACATGGCAGAATGCGCTTTTTGCGGATGCATTTAGCGCATATATTGTCCTTATCGTCTCAATCATTAGCTTTGTGTCATCGATATATTCTATAGGATATATGGGGCATGAGATCGACCATAATGTAATAGACCTGAAAAGATTGAAAATGTATTATGTCCTGTTCCATTTTTTCGTATTCACAATGCTTCTCGTAGGTGTTACAAATAACCTTGGTCTTTGGATCGCAATCGAGATGACGACTCTTGTGTCAGCGCTTCTCATTATATTTTACTCCAATAAAGCCTCGGTCGAAGCTGCCTGGAAATATGTGATAATTTCAACAGTAGGCATTACTTTTGCATTGTTTGGCACAATACTCACTTATTATGCAGCAGTAAAGGTACTGGGGGAAACCGGGGATGCGCTTAACTGGACCTCGCTTATTTCAGTCGCAGGACAGTTTGACCCCATGATAATGAAACTTGCATTCATTTTTATTCTTATCGGATATGGCACTAAGGCGGGCCTTGCTCCCATGCATACATGGCTTCCTGATGCTTACAGCGAATCCCCAACCCCTGTGGGTGCGCTTCTATCGGGAACGCTTGTGAATTGCGCCATGTATGGAATAATTAGATTCAATTCAATAGCTACTAAATCAACAGGAACAGAATTCACAAGCAATTTGCTCATAATTTTCGGGCTGATGTCCCTTGGTATAGCGGTACCATTTATAATCCTCCAGGAAGATTATAAGCGCCTTCTTGCTTATAGCAGCGTTGAACATATGGGAATTGTCGCACTGGGTATAGGATTTGGAGGAGTTTATGGGATTTTCGGAGCAATACTTCACATGTTCAATCATGCAATGACAAAATCACTCATGTTCTTTAGCGTGGGAAATGTTCTTCTCAAACATGGGACAAAAGAGATAGATAAAGTCAGCGGGATAGTGAAAACAATGCCTGTGACAGGGGCTATTCTGTTAATCGGCGGGCTTGCGATCACAGGGTCGCCTCCATTTAGCATATTCATCAGTGAATTCACTATACTTTCAGCGGGATTCTTCCAGGGACATATCATAGCATCCGTATTATTCTTGCTTTTCATAATAATGATCTTCGCAGGTTTTTTCTATAACCTCACTAAAATGACATTCGGAAATCCAAAACCGGGAATAACTCCGGGTGAAGTGAGCAGGTGGACGCTGGGTGCAATGATCATTTTGGTGGTGTTCGTAATTATCCTCGGCGTCTATATACCTCACGATTTCATTGAAATGATAAACAGAGTAGTAGCAGTTGTGAGGTGATAAGATGAAAACTGAGATTATTGATACAATTAGGAACGATCTTCGTGAAAACATTCTTGAAGAATCGATATCACACAACGAAATATATTTCACCGTAAAAAAAGAATCAATAGTGAAATTATGCGATCAGATCTATTACCATTTCGACTTGCCCCTTGTTTCGATCTTTGCCACTGATGAAAGAAATATTAATGGATTTTTCATGATCCATTATGTTTTTTCGATCGATAAAAATGATGCCTTTATAATTTTAAAAATCAACGTTGATGGGAAAAATCCCGCATATCCATCAATTACTCATAAGATCGCGGCAGCAAACTGGTATGAACGGGAGATGCGGGATATGTTCGGCCTGGTGCCGGTAGGGCATCCTGATCCAAGAAGGCTTATGAATTTTGAAGATTGGCCGGATGGAGTTCATCCCCTCAGGAAAGATTTTGATATGAGAACAAAACCACCCCGTGTCAGTGGTGAATACATATATCGCAAAGTTGAGGGCGAAGGAGTTTATGAGATACCAGTGGGGCCCGTCCATGCAGGCGTTATCGAACCCGGTCACTTCAGGTTCAGCGTGGCTGGTGAGCCTATAATAAATCTTGAAATAAGGCATTTCTATACGCACAAAGGCGTTGAAAAACTGTTTGAGAATATCTCAATAGATAAGGCCGTATTTCTTGCTGAAAGAATCTCTGGTGATAACTCAGTTGCTCATGCCGTCGCTTTTTGCCAGGCGATGGAAAAAATAGCAAAAATCAACGTTCCGCCCCGCGCAAGACATATAAGGACGATCCTTCTTGAACTTGAACGTATTTACAATCACCTCGGGGATATCTCCGGGATCGCAACAGATGTGGCTTTTTCATTCGGGGCTGCCCATGCCAACAAGCTTAAGGAAGAAGTATTGCAGTTGAACGAGCGTTTAACGGGCAGCAGGATGCTTCGCGGCATGAACACTATCGGTGGAGTTAGGCGTGATATTGGTGATAAGAAGGATGAGCTCCTGCAAACGGTGTCCATAATTCAGCGGGATTTCAGGAAATTGATGGAAAATCTCACTTCTACGCCTTCACTTATGGACAGGATCGAAACGACGGGCCGCATCTACAACGATATTGCAAAGGGATTGCATGTTGTGGGACCTGTAGGGCGAGCATCCGGGCTTGACAGGGATACAAGGCGCGACCATCCATATGCGGCATATCCCGAATTCAATTTCAAAGTACCGGTTCTCAAAGAAGGCGATGTATTTTCAAGAACTATCGTGCGGGCAGATGAAATATGTGAATCCGTAGCATTGATAGAGCAGGCGCTCTGGTCTCTTCCTGAGGGGGATATCAGGGTAAATGCGGATAAGATCCCCGACGGTCATGCGTTTGGATATACTGAAGCGCCAAGAGGTGAAACCATTTACTGGGTCAGGACAATTGGAAACAGAATAGAACGATGCAAGGTTCGCGACCCCTCTTTCTGTAACTGGCTTGCTATCGAGTATGCCGTGCTTGATAATATCGTTCCTGATTTCCCGATCATAAACAAGAGCTTGAGCTTATCATACTCAGGCAATGACATGTAGGTGAGATAATGTTTGAGATAATTAAGAAAACTTTACAGACAGGGTGTCAAACTACGAAATATCCGCAAGTACCCGATATAGCTCCTCAGGGGTTTCGCGGAAAACCCCAGCTTATTGCCAAGATGTGCACCTATTGCGGAGATTGTGTGAAGGTTTGTCCTCCGGGCGTAATATGGCTCACGGAAAAAAGAGGTGTAAAAACACTGTCAATATCTTGCTGTGGTTGCATATTCTGCGGACGATGTGAGGAAGTATGCCAAACAGGTGCTATAAAACTTACTCCGGAGTATGAACTTTCATCAAAGAAAAAAGAGGATCTTTTGTCAAGCATCCAGAGGAAGTTATGACCGTTGAAGATGAAATTGAGATCATGGGACAGCGACTGAATGATAAGATCAAGAAAATCTTTGGGCGCTCCCTGCATATTCGCGAAGTAGATGCCGGCTCATGCAATGCATGTGAGGTTGAAGTGAATGCTCTCTCAAACCCCATATACGATATCGAGCGATTCGGTCTCCATATTGTGGCATCCCCCCGCCATGCAGATATGCTACTTGTCACGGGTCCTGTGACACGGAATATGGAACTTGCACTTCTTAAGACCTATAATGCCACACCTTCCCCTAAGCTTGTTGCTGCGATGGGTTCTTGCGCCTGCAATGGTGGCATATTCGGGGATACATACGCAAGCGGTGGCGGTGTTGATAAATTCATCCCTGTGGATATTTATATACCGGGCTGCCCCCCAAGACCGCAGGCTGTGATCTTTGGCATCATGGTAGCGCTTGATAAACTTGAACAGAAGATAAAAAATTCAGAGGTGTGATCATGTCAAAATATGAGATACTTCTTCCCACGGACGGCAGTGAATGTGCACGTAAAGCTGAAATTGCAGCTATGAAGATTTCAAAATCTTATAATATAAGGATGGCAGCGATATATGTGGCTGTCGCGAAGAAAGATTCAGAACGCGAGGAACTTGTTGCTCATGGTGAGGAAGTGCTAAAGCGTGTTGTGGAAAAAGGGGCAGATATGGGAATTGATATCCATAAGATCCTTGTGGGTGTAAGCATGCAACGGATGCCAAAAAAAGGAGCGCGTGCGGAGATCATTGCTCATTCGATCCTGGAAGCCGCAGGGAAATATAAGGTTCATACAATCGTCATGGGCGGCGAGGGTGAAACCGAGATAGATCCTGAGCTTGGAAGCGTTGCACAGGCGATCGTGAGAAAAGCAAAGTGCACTGTACTTGTGGCAAGATAAAATACCTAAATATTAAAATATATAAATACAAAAAAATTCAAAAAAAAAATTAAATCGGCTCGGAGAACTCCGAGTCGAATTTACCGCTGTTAATTGCGCCGATGGCTTCCTTGGGTTTGAGTCCTTCAAAGGTCACACCCAGTGGAACACAAGAACCTACGATCTCTTTTACTGCATTTTTCAATGTTTTTGCAAGAGTATCGCTCTTTTTCATCCGGGCTATTTTCACTGCCTGTTTGACCGTGATATTGCCAACAGTCTGGGTATTTGGTGTACCTGATCCTTTTTCTATGCCAGCCTCTTTTATTATAAGGGCTGATGTCGGTGGGGTACCTACGGTTATTGTGAATTGTTTCTTATCATCAATAATTACTTTGATCGGAACCTGCATTCCCTTGAAGGCAGCTGTCTGTTCATTTATTTTGTCTATGATCGCTTTTACGTTCACGCCAAGCGGACCAAGTGATGGGCCAAGTGGCGGACCTGCGGATGCTGAACCGCCTGAAACCAATGCTTCTACAACGCTTACCATTTTTATTATCTCCAGTTACTATTATTTCTCTTCTTCTTCTCTTCTTAATATTCGGACATTATCGCCTCGAACTGTGACAGGGATGGGAACCATCGCCTCGAACAGTTCTACGGTGATCTCTTCATGAGTTGAATCAATTCTTTTGACCCTGGCTTTTTCTCCCTTAAAAGGACCGGATATCAGTTCAACTATACTTCCTTCAGTAATACCCGTAACTGTAAGCTTGGGTGTCAGGAAATGTGATATTTCCTCAAAGCTGGACTGGCCTTTGATCATTGTTCTTGCATGTGGGACATTCTGGATTACCTGGTCTACATCTTCAGGCGTTGCTGCCTCAACAAGAACGTATCCTTTTAATTCATCCGGAGCAAGTACTGCATGAATTCCAAGGTGCTCCTTTTTTGTCACTTTCTCTATCAAATTCGCCACAGTCCTTTCCTGGTTGGCCGTTGTTTTTATGACAAAAATTGCTGGGAATTCACTGGTCATTTGAACCAGCCTGGCATCACAGATATTAAAATATAAATGATAAATCCTATGAATCCTACTAAGAGTATTCCTGCACCGGCTACTTTTGCTATGACTGAGAATTCTTCTTTTGAAGGTTTCCTGGTCAGCTTGAGCACCCTGATATATTCACCCAATCTCAGAGGAATATTACCTGATGTTTCATTATTTTCGAACAATATATTTCACGTCCATAACTTTGATAAATATAATAAATTATATAAAAGCTATCATAAAATAATAGCAGTCTTAAATTAGGTTCTATATAAAAATAGTTTTCGGTCTAAGCTATATTATGCCAAATCATTATATACTTCTTATTCGTTTAAGGCGCAAAGTACGATGCGTATATATTACGCAAGTTGAAGTCGATCAAAGTCGGATTTGATGAATTGCAGGGCCAATGCGATTATCGTAAGCCCACAAATGCATGTAAGTCAAAATCTATTTGTGAAGACATATTTGCATTGCCTTTTTCAGGTTTGCAACTTGCAGAAAAAATATTCCACGTATTAATTTAAATATTGAAGACAAAGGAGGAAAAAATGTCACATCCGCACAGACCAAGACGCGGTTCTATTGCATACAGTCCGCGTGTTAGAGCAAAAAATGAAGTAGCCCGTGTGAGAGCATGGCCTGTACAAAAAGAGGCAAAAATTATAGGATTTGCAGGATACAAGGCCGGTATGACACATATCATAATGAAAGACGAGATCCCGAACAGTTTAACGAACGGGATGGAAATTTCAGTTCCCGTTACCATTATGGAAGTCCCTGCAATGAAAGTTGCAGCTATCAGGTTATACAAAAATACCACGTATGGGGCTTCCGCAATAGCTGAAGCATGGACAACCGAGCTCGATAAAGAACTCAACAGGGCAATGACAATACCAAAAAAACAAGATCTTCCAGCAGCTATTGCTAAGATCGAACAGCTCATAAAAGATGGTATTGCCAAAGATCTAAGGGTTGTTATGTACACGATGCCTGAAAAAGTCACAGGGATCCCAAAGAAAACACCTGATATCATGGAGAATAATATCGGGGGAACAGACCTGATGGCGCGTTTTCAGTATGCTAAAGGTCTCCTCGGCAAGAACATCAGCATCAATGATGTATTCAATAACGGTGATATTATCGACCTTGTCGGGATAACAATAGGCAAGGGATTACAGGGCCCGGTAAAACGATGGGGTATCCAGTTACAGAAATCCAAACACTCAAGAGCAGGAAGTGTCAGGGAAATCGGTACTCTTGGACCATGGCATCCATCACGAGTAAGCTGGAGAGTTCCACAATTGGGGCAAATGGGATATCACCAGAGAACAGAATTCAATAAGAGGATCATGCAAATGGGCAAAGACGGAAAAGCTGTTACGCCTGAGGGCGGATTCGTAAACTATGGAATTATCAGGAATGATTATGTAATGATTAAGGGAAGTGTGCCCGGACCGGTCAAGAGATTGGTACGCATACGACCCGCTATCAGACCGAAGAAACAATCACAGGGTCAGGCACCTGAAATATCGTATATAAGCCTTGAATCAAAGCAGGGGTAATACCATGGATTTGAATATAATAGACTTATCAGGAAATTCTACGAAAAAAATTGCTTCAAAATTATTTGATGAGCCATACCGTCCCGACCTTATAAAAAAGGCAGTACTTGCGGCACAGGCGAATCGCATGCAGCCCTATGGACCACATATGTATGCCGGCTTAAGGACATCTGCTGAAGGTTGGGGTCCTGGAAGAGGTGTATCGCGTGTTGCCAGGATTGCCAATGGCAGCAAGGCAGCAAGGATCCCACAGGCAGTTAAAGGCAGGGAAGCACATCCCCCTAAACCTGAAACTGACAGGACTGAAAAGATCAACGACAAGGAACGCAAGAAAGCCATAAGATCAGCACTTGCAGCGACCGGAAATGTTGAACTTGTAAAAAAGAGAGGACACAAGTTCTCTGCATCATTACCGTTGGTTGTTGCGGATGAACTTAGTGCCCTGACAAGAACAAAAGATGTAAGATCATTCCTTGAGGCAGCGCAACTGTGGGATGATATCTTAAGAGCAAAACACACAAGAGTCCGTGCAGGCAAAGGAAAACTGCGCGGCAGGCGATATAAACAGCCAAAAAGCATCCTGATCGTAACAGCGCAAGATAATGGTGTAGTTAAGGCTGCACGTAATCTTGCCGGTGTCGATGTGGTCAATTATGACCAGCTCAATGCTGAATTACTAGCTCCAGGAACACATGCGGGGCGCCTGACAATTTACACAGAGTCGGCAATTTTAAAACTCGAGGAGACAATGGCATGATACAGCATCCATACGTGACAGAAAAAGCAACTCTGATGGCTGAAAAGGACAATGTCCTCCAGTTCATCGTTGATATCAATGATACCAAACCAACAGTGAAAAGAGATATAGAATCACTCTTTAATGTAAAGGTAGAACGAATCAATATGATGATGACAATGAAAGGAAGAAAGAAAGCCATAGTGACTTTTACGAAACCAAATACAGCCACGGAACTTGCTTCAAGGCTGGGAATATTCTGAGGTGAGAAAATGGGAAAAAGAGTAATGGGTCAAAGTAGGGGAAAAGGTTCTCCTACATATAAAGCACCTTCTCATAAATTCAAAGCAAATCTCGAACACTTGAAGGTTGTGGAAGGAATTGTTAGTGGAAAAGTGCTTGAAATCATACATGATACTGCACGTTCTGCTCCAATAGCGCGCATTTCATTCAGTAATGGCGAAGAAAGACTGATGCTTATTCCGGAAGGCACCGAAGTAAATCAGGTAATCCAGTGCGGCATTTCAGCTCCGGTAGAACCGGGAAATACGCTTGTACTTGCAGAGATCCCGGAAGGAATACCAATCTGTAATGTAGAATCACAGCCTGGCGATGGCGGGAAATTTGCCCGCGCCACTGGCATGTACGGTATACTTGTAGCACATGATGTGGGCAAGACAGTCGTGCAGCTGCCAAGCGGTGAAATGAAATGGCTGAATCCGAAATGCAGGGCAACCATCGGGGTTGTAGCAGGAAGCGGAAGGACAGAGAAACCATTCGTCAAGGCAGGAAAGAAATTCCACAAGATGAAAGTAAGAGCCCGCAAATGGCCAAGAAGCAGAGGCGTAGCGATGAATGTGGTTGACCATCCCTTCGGAGGTGGAGGTCGCCAGCATCCAGGAAGACCAAAGACAGTAGCCAGAGGGACGCCGCCAGGAAGAAAAGTCGGGTCTATTGCTGCAAGAAGGACAGGATATAAGAGGTGAATTAAATGGCAAGACGAGAATCATCGAAAATACCAAAGAGAAAGGGTGAATTTACATTCAGAGGGAAATCTTTGGAGGAACTCAAAAAATTAAGTCAGGACGAGTTCGCACTCCTTGTTCCTTCAAGACAGCGCCGCACTTTGCAGCGTGGAATATCAGAGGATCATAAGAAATTGTTGCATAAAGTCAAAATAAAAGATCCGAATATCAGGACACATTTGCGGGATATGATCGTCCTTCCAGAAATGGTTGGCATGAAAATAGCGATCCATAGCGGCAAAGAGTTCACACCAATAGATATCCTTCCTGAAATGATGGGCCATTATTTTGGAGAATTCGTGTTGACACGAAAGAAAGTTTCTCACGGTGCAGCTGGTATAGGCGCTACAAAATCAAGCAAATTCGTTCCATTGAAGTGATTTACATGAAATTAAATTTCTCTATTGAACCCACGCCTGAAAAAACATCAAAGGCTATGGGCAAAGAACTTCATATTTCAAGAAAACATGCACATGAGATCGCCACAGCGATCAATGGTATGAAGCTTGAAATTGCACAAAAATTTCTTGAAAATGTAGCAGCATTGAAACAGGCTGTACCATATAAAAGATATATACGAAGTATCCCTCACAGGAGAGGAATGTGCACCGGTAGATATCCTCAGAAGGCTGCAAAAGAATTCCTCAAGGTCCTAAAAAATGCACACAGCAATGCCACATACAAAGGTCTTGATCCTATAAATATGAGGATCACTCATATAGCGACCAAGAAAGGGCATACTTATATGGGGCAATATCCCAGGGCACAGGGAAGAGCTACGCCAAAAAGAGGAGAAACAGTTACCGTAGAAATGATTGCAGAGGTGCAATAATGGGCGTGGAAAGAAAATTCGTTAAACTTGGATTTGACAAAACCCAGATGGCAGAATACTTTTCCAAACAATTGGAAAGGGCAGGTTATGGTGGCATGAATATTAACAGGACCCCAATGGGTACCCAGGTTACTATATTTGCCGAAAAACCAGGTATGATCATCGGAAAGGGCGGAAGGACGATCCATAAGCTCACCCATGATCTTGAAGCCGTATTCAAAGTGGATAATCCGCAGATAGATGTCCAGGAAGTAAAAGTCCCTGAGCTGAATGCCCAGATGATGGCATCAAGACTTGCTGGAGCTATTGAACGCGGGTTATACTTCAGGAAAGCCGGCCATAACATGTTGAGAAGAATAATGGAATCCGGAGCGCTTGGATGCGAGATTGACATTGCCGGCAAATTAACAGGTCCGAGAAAAAGAACTGAAAAGTTCGTAGCAGGTAATATGCTTCATGCAGGTAACCCTGCAATGGAACTTGTTGACAAAGGATTTGCAGTTGCCATAAAGAAACTCGGAGTTATCGGATGCCGTGTAAGGTTGATCCGACCGACGGTAAAACTCCCGGGCAGGTTCAAGATCGTGGAGCTCACTGCTCCCCAGGAATCTGTTCCAACTGCAAAGAAGCCAGAGGGCATAAAAGAACTCGTAAAGTCTGCCCCAATAGCAACCCCGGCAGTCAAGAAACCAGAGCCTGAAATCTCGAAGAAAACCGTTTCGGAAGAAGTCCATACAGGAAACATCGAAGAAAGGATGCATAGCGATGTACTTGAGCATAAACATTCAGAGTATGATTATTGGCACCCCGCTTCACGAACCCATAAGCAGGAGGAGTGAACGATGGCAATATTAAGATCTGAGGAAGTCCGGAAAATGAACCCTGATGAGAGACAGGATGAACTTGATAAACTTGTTATGGAATTAATAAGGGAACGCGCTGTAACTTCAGCAGGCGGCGCCCCTGAAAGTCCAGGAAAGATCAAAGAGATCCGAAGAACGATCGCAAGGATAAAAACAATCCAGACGGAGTCCAATAAATAATGAAGTTGACACCACATAATATCATACACCATGAACTCATAGGTCTTGATACTAAAGTAGTGGACAGCTCGAACAGATCCCTCATCGGAATAGAGGGACGAATCGTAGATGAAACAAAAAACCTATTGACCATAGGAACTGATGTCCAGGAAAAAAATGTCCCAAAATCCTGTTCATCTTTCATATTCACAATTCCACCGGTTAATGGCAAACGTTACTTGCCATTGACAATAAAAGTCGATGGAAGATTATTGCTCTCGCAACCCGAAAACAGAATACAGACAAAATTCAAGAAGAAATTCAGAAAATAGAAGAGGTATAATAATGACACGTGATATTGGGTTGGATGTTCAACCGCCAACAAAAGAATGCACAGATCCGAATTGTCCATTTCATGGAACCTTGCCTGTAAGAGGCCAGGTCTTAAGCGGAGTAGTTGTAAGCGATAAAATGGATAAAACAGTAGTCGTGCAGAGAAGATATGTGAAAAAGAACGTAAAATATGAGCGATATGAGAAAAGAAAATCAAAAGTCCATGCTCATAATCCCCCGTGCATAAACGCTACAGAGGGAGCAAAAGTAACGATCGCTGAATGCCGCCCCTTAAGTAAGACAAAATCCTATGTAATAGTAGAGGTGTCAAAATGAGAGGAATGAAGGCAAAGATCCCCCGCGCATTAAACACGGCGAGCAGAATGGAATGCGCCGATAATACAGGTGCGAGGATCGTGGAAGTAATATCAGTATTGAAATACCGCGGTGTCAGGAACAGATATCCTCGCGGCGGTATTGGAGATACCTTAATTGTAAGCGTCAAGAAAGGAACACCGGAAACAAGGAAACAGATTTTCAAAGCTGTCATAATACGCCAGAAAAAAGAATTCAGGCGACCCGATGGAATGAGGGTTTCTTTTGAAGATAACGCAGTCGTGATCGTAGATGATGAAGGTGTGCCCAAGGGTACTGAAATAAAAGGCCCCGTAGCCAGGGAAGCAGCGGAACGTTACTCTAAGATATCATCCGCAGCCTCCATAATCGTTTAGGTGAGAAAATGGTATCAACACAACCAAGAAAACAGAGAAAATCCAGGTATCAGGCACCTCTCCATTTAAGACATAAATTAATGGGTGCGATGTTAAGCCCTGAACTTCGAGAGAAACATAAAATAAAAAGTATTCCACTCCGTGCAGGAGATATCGTAAAAGTAATGCGCGGAGACAATAAAGGGAAAGAAGGAAAAGTTGCGGCGGTAAATCTTGCAAGCATGACAATTACGGTTGATGGTGTAAGTGTAACAAAATCAGATGGTACAGAAGTTCCAAGACCCGTTCAACCTTCAAATGTAATGATAATGAAATTAGAAACTAAAGATGATATGCGCCTGGGTGATTAAATGGCAAGACATCAGAAAAGAGTAGCAGCGCCAATTTCATGGCCTATTACAAGAAAAACACATCACTGGGTAGTCGGTGCTAACGCCGGAGCCCATTCAATGGAAACTGGTATTCCATTACTGGTAGTTGTGCGCGACATTCTTAAGGTCGCAAACAATGCCCGGGAAGCCAAGAAGATAATAAATGAGAAAAATATCTGTATCGATGGCGTGCCAAGAACAGATTACAAACATATGGTGGGGCTTTTCGATATTGTATCGATACCAGCCACCAATGAATATTATCGAGTTCTGCTAGACGACCACAACAGGTTCAAACTATTCAAAGAAGATGCCAGTGCCGGAAAGTTATGCAGGATAAACAACAAGACTATCGTCAAGAAAGGAGCCGTTCAACTCAACCTTCATGACGGCACAAACCTTCTTGCATCCAATGATTACAAGACCTTTGATACGGTAATTCTTGATCCAAAAGAAAGAAAGATCGTAAAACACATTGGGTATAAACTTGGTAATCTTGCTATGATCGTTGGTGGAGAACACTCTGGAGAGATCGGGAAGATAAAGCAGATCCGAAAAGTAAGAGGTTCAGGAACGAACATGGTAGCCATATCAAATGAAGGGGAATTTGAAACGATTGAAGATTATGTATATGTCATAGGTGAAACCAAACCTGAGATAAAGGTGGTCTAAATGAATACGATGAGAACACCTTCGATCGATAAAGTCACGGTACATATCTGTACCGGGGAAAGCGGCGAGCGATTGACCAACGCAGAAAAACTGCTCGGGACGATCGTTAAACAAAAACCAGTCAGATCCATCGCCAAGAAAACCCTGCCGAATTTCGCGATCAAGAAAAATGAACCGATCGGCTGTAAAGTGACCCTGAGAGGAAAACATGCACAGGAGTTCCTCAAGACCGCATTGAAGATCATTGAAAACAGGATAAATGCATCACAATTCGATGAGAACGGGAATTTTTCATTCGGAGTTGAAGAACATACCGATTTCCCCGGCATGAAATACGATCCCTCGATAGGCATTTATGGAATGGATATTAACGTAGCTTTAAAAAGAGCGGGATACAGGATACGCACCCGGAAGATCGAGAACCATAAAATTTCCCATGAACATAGATTGAAAAAAGAAGACGCTATTTCTTTTGTAAAAGAGAAATACGGTGCGGAGGTAATTTAAATGGAAAGAAGTAAAAAAATATTCGGAGCCGGTGCCAATGCCTGCAAACGCTGCGGCAGGAAACAGGGGCTTGTCCGGAAATACGGATTATACCTTTGCAGACAGTGCTTCAGGGACACAGCATACCAGATGGGCTTTGAGAAATATACATAGGTGATTATAATGTTATTAGATCCACTTGCAGATGCATTATCAACAATAAAAAATGCAGAAATGATAGGCAAACCAGATTGCACTCTCCGCCCGGCCTCAAAGCTTATAGGAAACGTGCTTAAGGTCATGAAAGAAAAAGGCTATATCGGCGATTTCGAATTCATCGATGATGGGAAATCGGGTATTTTTAAGGTACAGCTTAAAGGAAAAATCAACAAATGCGGAGTAATCAGACCGCGACATGCCGTGAAGAATACCGACTTTGAGAAATGGGAAAAACGGTATTTGCCAGCAAAGGGCTTTGGCTCTATTATCCTGACGACCCCTGATGGTGTAATGACCCACAGCGAAGCCAGGGATAATGGCATTGGCGGAGAATTACTCGCTTACGTTTATTAGGTGAAAACATGGAAACCAAAAGAACAATCCAGATCCCTGAGGGCGTTAATATCAATATCGATACGGTAAATGTTTCGATATCAGGTCCGCAGGGTCAACTCCAGAAAAAACTCTGGTATCCGGGAGTTGCCATAAAGAAAGCTGATTCAGAACTTAGTGTGGAAACAAACAGCCCACGAAGAGAACAGCTTGCAATTCTGGGCACATATGAATCCCATTTAAAGAATATGATCACGGGCGTTACAACAGGATACGAATATAAGATGAAAGTCGTATATTCACATTTCCCTATACAGATAAAAATTGAAGGGAACAGGGTGATCATAGGCAATTTCCTTGGTGAAAAGAAGGCAAGGAAAGCCAATATACTGGGTAATACCAAAGTCACAATAAAAGGCGACCAGGTCATTATCAACGGGATCAATAAGGAAGATGTAGGCCAGACCGCTGCCAACATCCGTCAGGCTACAAAAATAAAAAAATTTGACCCAAGAGTGTTCCAGGATGGGGTTTACCTCGTGGAGCAGTAAGGACGGTGAAAATATGGAAGATGAAGCAATAAAACAGCTTACAACTATAGAAGGTGTTGGCAAGGCTAAAGCTAAAATCCTTTATGATGCCGGATTCCAGACGATAGAATCTATTAAAAATGCAGATGAAGTTGAGATCAATGGCATAAAAGGAATAGGCGAAAAACTTGGCAAGAAAATAAAAGCATCTGCCGACAAGATGGTTGTTGAGGAGGAGACTAAGGAAGAAGGGAAGCTTATTGAAAAGATGGAAGCTTCACCCGTAGTCATTACACTTGACGCAGAGACAAAGAGACTTCTTAATGTGAGGAAAAAACAGAAAAGCAAGAAACCCACATTCAAACAGACTGACTCCCACAAGAAGAAGAAACTTGCAGATCACTGGAGAAGACCGGACGGAATACACAATAAGACACGATATGCAAAGCATGGAAAATGTCCTCTTGTAGAAGCAGGATATGGAAGTCCGGCGGCAGTCCGTGGGCTTCATCCTTCGGGTTTTGAAGAGATCATTGTAAATAATGTTAAAGATCTTGGATCCATTAAAATCGACAAGCAGGCTGGAAGGATAGGCCGGACCGTAGGTGCAAAAAAGCGCAGCGATATTGAGAATAAAGCTGCTGAATTGGGATTAAAAATATTGAACCCCATGAGGAAGGTAGAATAAAATGACAGATCTGGCAAATCAGAGACGGCTCGCGGCTGAAGTTATGGATATTGGGGTCAACCGCGTATGGATGAATCCTGAAGCATATAAGGATATATCACAGGCCCTGACAAGGGAAGATATCCGTAACTTGATCACCGAAAAGAAGATCGGAAAACGAGCTATCCAGGGAGTTAGCCGCGGCAGGGCCCGAAAAGCTGATGAGGCTCGCGCATATGGGCACAGGAAAGGACATGGCTCAAGGTCAGGAGCAAAAGGCGCAAGGAATCCGAAAAAGGAACAATGGATGAAAAAAATCCGTGCATTGCGCAGCCAACTTCGGGAAATGAAAGAAAATAAGACCATAGAAGTTTCCACTTACAGGAAATTATACCGCAAAGCCAAAGGCGGGGAATATAGGAGCAGGGCACATCTTATTGCCCATATAGAGCAGCTCAAAGCCAAGGAGGCTTGAACATGGCGACTGGATCAAGATACAGGGTAAAATTTAGAAGAGTTAGAATGGGCAAGACGGATTATCGTGCAAGAAAACAATTGCTGATATCAAGAAAACCCAGACTCGTAGTCAGGAAAAGCCTGAAAAATACACAGATACAGATAATAGTACCAGAACAGTCTGGAGATGTAACACTGGTTTGTGCCAATACTCAGGATTTAAAAAAATATGGCTTCACAGCCGCAACCGGAAATATAACATCCGCTTATCTGGCCGGATTATTGCTAGGTTATAGGGCCAAGAAAAAAGGACAAACCGAGGCAATAGCTGACCTGGGATTATATCATACAACAAAAGGTGGGCTGTTGTTTGCCGCAATAAAAGGTGCAGTAGACGCAGGCCTTGAAATACCCCATGACCCGAAAATATTCCCGTCGCAAGACAGGATAATGGGTAAGCATATTGATACATACAGGAAAACCAATATCGCAGAACAATTCGCAGCGGTAAAGCAAAAGATAGAGGGCGAATTCAGGTGAGTAATATGAGAGATAAAGGATTTGAACAACCGAAAGTGGAATGGATCCCTCAGACAAGACTGGGTAAACTGGTCAAAGAGGGACAGGTCACAACCATGAGTGAAGCCCTTGCATCGGGATTACCCATAAGGGAATACCAGATCGTGGACGCATTGCTTCCAGAGATCAGGGATGAAGTTCTTGACATAAACATGGTTCAAAGAATGACTGACTCAGGAAGAAGAGTTAAATTCAGAGCAACGGTCATCGTGGGCAATGGCGATGGTTTTATTGGAATTGGCGAAGGAAAGGACGTGCAGGTCGGAGTAGCCATCAGGAAAGCAATAGACACTGCCAAGATGAACATAGTCGCGATCAAGCGTGGCTGCGGCTCATGGGAATGCGGCTGCGGGCATGGGCACACCGTGCCTTTTGAAGTCGATGGCAAAGCTGGAAGCGTTGAAGTAAAGTTGATGCCAGCCCCAAGAGGACTTGGTCTAGCTTCAGGCGGAACAGCAAAAAAGGTGCTTGAGATCGCCGGTATTAAGGATGTCTGGACAAAAGTGAGCGGTGAGACACGAACAACCATCAATTTCGCAAAAGCGACATTTGACGCTCTTATAAGAACAACGACCATGAAGGTGTAAAAAATGTTAGCCGTAGTAAAAATTCGCGGAGAAGTAAAGACCAGGCAGGATATAAGGGATACGTTAAGAATGTTGCGTCTTGATAGAGTAAATCATTGCGTAATAGTTCCAGAGAACCCAACTTATAAAGGAATGATCCATAAGGCAAAAGATTACGTTGCATGGGGAAATGTAACCCCGGAAATGCTTGCACAGATGCTTGAAAATAGAGGCAAGCTTGAAGGCGGGGATGACCTGACAGAAGAATACCTGAGCACGAACACCAAATTCAAATCCTTTAATGAACTGGCAAAAGCCATATGCGAAGGAAGCACATCATTTTCGGATGTTCCTAAATTAAAACCAGTTTTCCGGATGCATCCAGCAAGGAAAGGTCTAAAGGGCACCAAAAGAACCTTCCAGGAAGGAGGAGATCTTGGATTCCATGGGCCGGAGATCAATACCCTGTTAAATAAAATGAGGTAATATCATGAGCAAACAAAAAACAAAGAAATTCAGGGGATCAAGGACATGTGGCGGTGGCACGCATAAGAACCGAAGAGGCGGAGGCAGCCGCGGAGGACGCGGGAATGCCGGAACATGCAAGCATCATTTTGTCCGCTCAATGCAGCGGGGCTTAAGCTTTGGAAAACATGGTTTCAAACGCCCGCAGTCCGTAACATCTCAAGATATAATAGTAAATATCGGCGAGATTGATGAAGCCGCCGAAGGACTCGTATTAGATGGATTTGCAGAGAAAAAAGGTAATGCATATCATATAGACCTTGGCATTATCGGTATAGATAAAGTGCTTGGAAACGGAAAAGTATCAAAATCCCTGTTCATAACAGCATCCGAGTTCTCGTCTGTCGCAAGACAGAAGATCGAAGAAGCTAAAGGACAGGCAATAACCCAGGCTGAAGAACCAGAGTCCTTGGAAAAAGAGTAATAAAATATGGCATTTGAAAGTCTTGCACCTCTATTGAACCGCCTTCCTGCGGTGAAACGCCCGGAAGGTCATGTACATTTTAAGAAAAAACTTGGATGGACATTAGGAATACTTGTCCTGTATTTCGTCCTGGCAAATATTCCTTTATTCGGGCTGGATAAAAACTCGATAGACCTTTTTGAACTTTACAGGGCATTCTTTGCCGGAGCATCAGGTTCGCTGATGGTCCTGGGAATAGGGCCCATAGTCACGGCTTCAATAGTACTGCAGTTGCTTGTAGGCGCAAATGTCATAAAAATGGATCTTACTGATCCTCACCAACAGGCTATTTTCCAGGGCTTGCAGAAACTTATGGTTTTTGTGATGGTAATTCTTGAAGCTCTGCCGCAGATACTTGGCGGGTTCATGAAAGCGGACGCTGCGCTTGCGGGGACTCTTGGTGTGAGTGTAAGTTTCATAACTTTCCTGTTATTCGTCCAGGTTTGCATTGGCGGCATCCTCATTCTCTATATGGATGAGATAGTTTCCAAGTGGGGTATAGGCTCAGGCGTAGGAATGTTCATTATTGCCGGCGTATCCCAGCAGATAGTCCAGGGTATTTTTAACTGGAAAACCGACAATGCTGGAGTCCCTATTGGTATCCTCCCGAAATGGGTGTGGATGGCAGGTCCTAACTCAGGTATCGATCTGAATTATATTCTTGGCAATCCGATAGTCTTCCTCTATAGTGCAGGCATCCTCGCGCTTTTAAGTACCGTGCTCATCTACCTTATGGTCGTATACGTTGAAAGTACGCGCATCGAGATACCTCTTGCTCATGCAGCAGTCAGAGGCGCACGCGGTCGATTCCCGGTAAAACTCATCTATGCAAGCGTTCTTCCAATGATCCTGGTAAGGGCTTTGCAGGCAAATATCCAGATGGTGGGTCTTATACTATCAAGCAGGGGCTTTACATTCCTGGGACATTATGAAAAAGGAACGCCTGTCGGCGGCCTTATGTATTATCTCTCTCCAATAAATGGACCAGGCGATTGGATACCTTCCCTTATTGGACCGAGATTCACAAGCCTGGGAGTTGCAGAACCTGCAATATGGCAGATAATACTGCATGTTTTCACTGATGCCTTCATGCTTGTATTCGGAGGAATAATCTTTGCCCTGTTCTGGATTGAAACTACAGGAATGGGTGCAAAGAACGTGGCAGAAAAGATCCAGAAGTCTGGAATGCAGATCCCCGGATATCGCCGAAGCAGCGGTACGCTTGAGCGTGTAATGCAGCGGTATATCCCCAAGGTCACTGTTATCGGAGGAGCATTCATAGGAGTTCTCACTCTCATCGCAAGCCTTCTGGGTACACTCGGAGGCGCGGGCGGAACAGGATTATTGCTGACAGTAAGCATCATGTACAGGCTGTACGAGGACATCGCCAGCCAGCAGATGATGGAAATGCACCCGATGATGAGAAGCTTCTTCGGGAAGGAATAGACGAAAAAATCATAAGAATTGCAGAACACCGTTCTGCAGTTTCTTTTTTTTATTTTTTTTACGATTTATATAAATAATGTCCTTAGTTCCCACAATAGCTTAGGATTTTTCTTGAATAATATCGGCAGCACTTTTGGCAAAGGCATTTTACTTGTATCTATTTCCACAAGAGAATGGGCAAGCTGGTTTAATTGCTCATCGGAAAGCTTTACCAGGAGATTTTTGACTTTCAGTGATTTGCTTAATTGCGTCCCAATTGTAGCACGCCACCTATCTTCATATTCATTTAACGTCCGTACAGAATAATCTCCCTTTTCTTTTGCCTTGATGCATACCTCTGCTGCGATCTTTCCTGCATCCATCGCATTGATGATACCTCCCCCTGTTAATGGGTCTGATTGCCTTGCTGCATCCCCCACAAGAATAAGACCATCAGCCACTGTTTGTTTTATCGGCCCGCCCACGGGGACACCTCCAACGACGATTTCAATGATCTTACCCTGTGGTAAATAAGTTTTCATGAAATTCTCAAGAAGTGTAATTGGCCGGATATTCCCGCATTTACTTCCCAGGATCCCAAGACCGACATTCGCTGTGTGTGGCCCTTTCGGGAATATCCACACATAGCCACCGGGAGTATATTTTTTACCTATAAAAAATTTACTGTATTCACCTGCTTCAATATTTGAAACGAGGAACTGTGCGCAGGTGTCAATATCTTCGAGCTTCAAAGAGGTATCAATTCCACCCCATCTTCCTACCTTTGATTCGATCCCATCTGCCCCTATAACAATATCAGCTTTGATCTCATTGGTCTCTCCCATATACATGGCATTTATTCCCGTGATGAAACCATTATTTCTTAATAGTCCCGTTGCTCTTGTTTTCACCATAACTTCGGCGCCAGCCATGGCAGCTTGCTGAGCAAGCGCACGATCAAAGACCTTCCTTTCAAGAGTATAACCTGCTTTACCACCTGAGTCCTCTTCAGACATCTTGATCTGCGTTCCATCAGGCGCAATTATCTTTGAGCCTTTCACTTCTGCAGCTATCCATCTTTTATCAGGCTGGATATGGCTGATCAATGCTTCCTTTGCCACGCCTTCAGCGCATCGTACAGGATCGCCTATTTCCTGCCTTTTTTCAATAAGCAATACATCAAGTCCTGCTTCTGCACAAGTTTTTGCCGTAATCGAGCCGCCAGGACCTGCCCCTACAACAACAACATCATATTTAGACTTCATTTAATTACCACCAGTGCCCCAACGGGACATATCTTTGCACATACGCCGCAGCTTGTACAGGTATTATCCACTTCTATCCAGGTTTCCACAAGCTCAAGCGCCCCAACAGGGCATACGCCCACGCATGCCCCGCAGTATCCGCATTTATAACGATTAACATTAACACTCATAGGCTTCCCTGCTTATGCATTCAGACCATATAAATTTTTTCCGGTGCTCAAATATTCTATAATTATAATTCGACAACTATTATAAATGCACAAAAAAAAATATTCCGACCTGTAACTCCATTGGAATTGACCCATAAGTCCCTATTTCTCACTCTCCTTATCACGTTCCCTCTCGTTCACAAGCACTTCCACAACGGATGGATCCGCAAGCGTAGTAATATCACCCAGATCATGTATATCTCCCGAGGCGATCTTTCTCAATATCCGCCTCATGATCTTGCCGGAGCGCGTCTTGGGGAGAGCATCTGCAAATTGTAGTTTTTCAGGCTTTGCAATAGGGCCGATGGAATTCCTGACATGGGATATAAGGTCTGATTTCAAATTAGCAGTCTTCGTAACACCCTCTTTGAGCGTGACAAAGGCATAGATAGCCTCACCTTTTATATCATGGGGATAACCCACGACAGCCGCTTCAGCTACAGAATTATGGGAAACAAGGGAGCTCTCGATCTCCGCTGTCCCAAGCCTGTGTCCTGATACCTTTATCACGTCGTCTATTCGTCCCATTATCCAGAAATAGCCGTCTTCGTCCTTGCGGGCACTGTCACCTGTCTGGTACAATCCAGGGAACTGCGAGAAATACTTATCAATAAAACGTTCGTGATTGCCATAAACAGTTCTCATCATCCCTGGCCACGGCTTTTTGATAACAAGCTGCCCGCCCTCATTGATATTGGCTTGCGTCCCGTCAGCTTTCACGATCATTGGAACAATTCCCGGGAAAGGGAGGGTGGCAGAGCCGGGTTTAAGCTGCGTTGCACCAGGAAGAGGCGTTATGAGTATGCCACCCGTTTCAGTCTGCCACCACGTGTCAACAATTGGGCATCGCTTGTTCCCTATCACGTTATAATACCACATCCATGCTTCAGGATTTATGGGTTCTCCCACGGTCCCCAGAAGCCGCAGGCTTGAAAGGTCCCTTCCCTTTGGCCACTCATCCCCGCTTCGCTCAAGTGCCCTTATAGCTGTGGGGGCGGTATAAAAGATCGTTACTTTATATTTCTCAATAAGTTCCCAGAACCTGTCCGGTTTAGGATAATTCGGGATACCTTCAAACATAAGACTTGTTGCGCCACTCGCAAGAGGGCCATATACGATATAGCTGTGCCCGGTTATCCAGCCTATGTCAGCCGTGCACCAGAACAGATCTTCATCGCGGTAATCAAATATCCATTTGAAAGTTTGCATAACATATAATAAATATCCACCTGTTGTGTGAAGAACACCTTTTGGTTTGCCTGTGCTTCCGCTCGTGTAAAGTATGAACAGCGGATCTTCTGCGTCCATCACTTCAGGTTTGCATTCAATGGCAGCGTTTTTCATTTCTTCATGCCACCAGAAATCCCTTCCTGGTTTCATATTCACATCTGTCCCTGTACGATCGAATACGATCACAGTATTTACCGTTTTTTTATCCATGCGGTCTAACGCCCTATCAACACTCTCCTTGAGAGGGACTTTTTTCCCACCCCTTATACCGGCATCAGCCGTTATTACAAATGAACACGCGCTATCATTTATTCGGTCACTCAGTGAATCAGCGCTAAATCCGCCAAATACCACATTGTGAATGGCTCCTATCCTTGCACAGGCAAGCATTGATATCACAAGCTGGGGGATCATTGGCAGGTAGATCGCAACCCTGTCGCCTTTTTTCACTCCTTTGTATTTCAACACGTTCGCAAATTTACAGACTTCGGTATGTAATTGTTTATACGTGAAACTCTGCATTTCACCGCTATCGCTTTCCCACTTTATGGCGATCCTGTCCCCACGCGTTGCAAGGTGCCTGTCAAGGCAATTGAATGATGCATTCAGTTTTCCCCCTTCGAACCAGCGACAAATGGCTTTTCGGGCATCCCAATAATGGACTTTATCCCACTTCTTGAACCATTCAAGCTGCTGTGCCTGCTGCGCCCAGAATGATTCCGGGTCGCTGATCGATCGTTCATATATTTGCGTATATTCCTCAAAGCTTTTTATATACGCTTTTTTACTGAATTCAAAAGGTGGATCGAAGATGCGTTTTTCCTCAAGTAAAGATTCAATAGTATTTTCAGCCATAAACCGGTTAACCTGCCTTGTCTTGATTTAGTTTCTGTATTAAAATAGATTATCCACGATGACATGTTAAGATATTTAATCCACTATTTTCAAGAAAAAGGTGTGAATAGCTGTGTTAAACAAAAATAAAGTGTACCCCTTTGTTTCCACTGGAAAAATATTATATGTAAAAATAAAGCTTTAAATGAAATAATAACCTTTATTATACTTTTAAATAATTAATAAGCATATAATAATCCTTTGTTACTAAAAATAATCCATATATTAATCTAATTTAGTAAATATGTCATCAAACCATCATTTCGACTGAAAAGCTTAAATACAATAGGGATATGTATTCACCTGCGTTCACAAACCTGAACAAAATTTACCGAAAAAGGAGACATCGGAGGGGAAATCCGCATGTGAAGCTGCTTGTCGCGATGGGCGGGCAGCACTCCAATTTTTTGAGGATTATGAAAATAAGTCTTGAGATCGAAGGAATAAATGCATGCAGTATAAACTATAAAGGTCCCGATTGCGTTGACCTTGCAGTCGCTTATCTTAATTCAATCGAAGCCGATGAAATACAGGTGCGCATCGCCAAAGACGACGGGACGAAAGCAGATGCAGAATTCGAGGGTGAATTCCCTGTATTATCAGCCACAAAATTCATTATCTCGGTTGCGGGAAAAAATACACACGTGGCATCACAACCAATGATCACAAGCAGCATCAATGGATCCGGAACCCTGTCAATAAAAGAGAGATTGGAGATGTTCCTGAGATTTGAATATCCCAGGGCCTGGTTCTCTTCACTTGATGTGAAAAGACAATATGAGAATGTATATGGGAAAATTGGGTTAAGCACCGTATCAACATATCTTGCGAGAATGTGCCATGAAAATATACTGACCAGAAGAGGTAATCGTAACCAGAGAGAATATCACTTCAAAGAAGAGAATAATGTGATCCATACTAGGGAAATCGGCCTTGCAAAATGATTAAAATAATTAACGATATTTAAATAGTAGAAAATAATCAAAATATGGAGGGGTTGATGAGCTGACCCTTGATATTTTCCCCGAGGGCTTGCAACACCCTCGCAGCACATAATTTGTGCTGTCTTTGCTGCAAATTGCGCTCCCTTCGCTTTCTTTAAGCACCCAATTTTGGGAGAAATCCCAGTCGAGCCACTTCCTTTTAGACCTTGTTCGGTCACAGGACAATTACGCCCAGGAAACTTGGAAATTTAATTCTATTCCCAATATGGCTTTTCTGCCGATTTCTCGCTCGCTCATCTTAGCGTGCCCCACATCACATTATATTCGTGGTGTGGCAATTGATTATATTCTTTTTGTAATGTAAATAGTTTTTGATAACAAAACGGATAAAAATTATGGTACTAATAGAGATTTCAAAATTAGGATAAATCAGGCTATATATTCTTAGCTCAATTCACAGAAATCCCAAGTTCTCCTAACAGATCTTTAGCTATTTCAATCGATTCTTCCTTTGTTTTTGCTTTAATAAGCATCCTGCCGCTTGGATACAATGAGACTTCGACGCCATTGTAATCCAATAATAATATATGCTTTGTCGCCACTCTTGATTTAAAAACACTGCTGGCTTTGATAAGATCGACCCTGAAATTTGTGCTCACTTCAAATGCGGTTCTTCCTGAACATACCCTTACTGAAATTACCATATTGATTTTCCAGTGAGATGCTATGGAAATATATAAGCATGCGTACAAACTCAATAAAAAGAATATGATGGGCAGAAAAATTTTCACTTTAGTCGTCTTGATTTTCTTTTTTACCTCATCCGCTTCGGCAGCAAGCGATATTATTCTTAATGGAACAAGTTTCTATATTTCCACGGGTGAATCCTATGGCTTTGGCCAGGGATATATAATATCATTAAAAAGCGTAAGCAACGATGGCTCAGCCTGGATCGAACTGACCTCGAATGATAAGTTCATAAAAAGTGAGATCGTGCAAATCAAAGGTTTTTTCACCTATAATAAAACCAACAGGACAATATTATCCTTAAGAATTGACAATATCTATTCAGGTTCAAATGATAAGAGCCTCGTTTCTTTTTTCCCTGTGTACCAATACATCGATCCCGATATGCCGGCACCAAAAATAATAGACAATACTCCGATAGAGACACTAGGTCAGGAAAATAACAGCAAGCCCCTCCAAAAAAAAGCCGTGCCTGAAACTGGGATCGTAGTCACTGGGATCTTTTTTATCCTCTTGATGTTTTTTATCATTCGCAAATTATGGTGACAAAATGAAAGTGTTAAAAAAAAATCTGCGTTTCAATGAAGGTGAGATCTCGCTCATGATGGAATCACTGGATGATCTATGGCACCTGAAATATATACTTGAGCCGCAAGACCTGGTTTATTCATTCACAAAACGCAGGATAGAAGGAGCTACTGATAAATTAAGACCCGAAAAAGCAGATAAGAAATCAGTGCGTCTGGGTATACTGGTCGAGAAGGTGGAATTCCATAAGTTTTCAAACCGTCTTCGAGTACATGGCACCATCGCAGATGGGATCGACATCGGCGCATATCATACCCTTAATATCGAGGAGGGCACTGATATTTCTATAATTAAGAAATGGAAGAACGACCAGTTAGAAAGAATAAGAGAAGCCCAGATCGCATCAAAGCGCCCGAAGGTGATAATAGCAACGATAGAAGAGGGAGAGGCTTCAATAGGAATGGTGCGGCAGTTCGGGGTAGAAGAATCATCATCCCTGAGACAATCTCTCGGAAAAGGGGAAGGTAATAACAGGAATGAGTTCTTTGGTGAGCTTGCTTCACAATTAAAATGGGCGGCCGAAAAAGTGGATGCCGTCATAATCGCAGGTCCGGGATTTACAAAAGAGGATTTTCTTGAATTCATACGAACAAGGGAGCCGGAACTTACAAAAAAGGCGGTTCTTGAAGATACGACATCGATAGGCATATCCGGATTCCAGGAAGTTTTGAGGCGCGGGGCAGTAGATCGGATAATGGAAGAATCGAGGATCGGAAGAGAAGCAACACTTATCGAGGAATTGATGAAAGAGATCTCGATGAACGGGAAAGTATCCTATGGCATGGCTGACGTCAGGAATGCCCAGTCTCTTGGCGCCATTCACACTCTTTTAATAGCTGATGAACTGCTTCGCACTGAGCGTGAAGGAAACTCCATCGACGCTTTCTTAAAAGACGTAGAGCATTCACAGGGTAGAATAGTTGTGTTTAGTACAGAGTTTGAACCCGGAAAGAAACTTACCTCCCTTGGAGGTATTGCCGCTCTTTTGCGCTTCCGGGTGAATCCATGAGCTTTGATATTGGACGGAGTTCTCGAATCCGTGCGACGTGCCCCGAAGTTCACAAGAAGAAAAGTACAACAATCATTTGGAGGAAAGCAAAACACAACTTATTTTCAAAGGATTAAAATACAACTTTCATGGGTATTGTGCCTGCAAGTGCTGAAATATTTGATATCCATGGTAACATTTTTTCTATCTCTTATTCAGGAAATCATTAATTGCCAATTCCACATCCTTTTCAACATTTGTTAGTTCCCTCTGTGCATTTATTATCACAAACCTCTCAGGTTCTTTTTCTGCAAGTGCCAGAAGATTTCCCTGGACGGTCTTTAAGAACTCGATCTGCTCGAATTTTGTTTTTTCACCACGACCTGCGCATCGTGTTACTGCGATCATCGGGTCTATCGTGAAAAGAATGGTCAGATCCGGAACAACCGTCCATCCTCTATGGACGCCCTGAACGAAATCCATTGCATCTTCGAAAATCTTCGAAAGAGTGGCCCCCTGGTATGCATACCTGCTATCTGAGTACCTGTCCGAAAAAACATTCTTCCCAACATTTAGCGCTGGTTTTATAACCGTGGCTATATGTTCGGCATGGTCTGCAACAAACAAAAAAAGTTCAGCCAGCGGATCAGTGTCAGACTCGATCGATCTTTTCACGGCATTTCCTATCCAGCTATGTGTAGGCTCCCGTGTGAAAACCGCATCAGGAAATTTGTTCTTGAGCATCCTGGCTATGCTTGATTTTCCTGTCCCATCGATTCCTTCAAGAGTGATCAACTTTCCTTTGGATACCATTGACAATCTATATCTTTGTAATAATGAAAAAGCTTATCCATATCTGAAATCAGAATATATCATTGGGTGTTATTATTGGACATTCAAACAACAACAAGAACTGAATTGATAGATATAACTGACAGGGTTCGCGCAGCTGTCATGGATAGCGGTGTAAAAGAAGGAATGTGTGCGATCATGACCCGGCATACCACTTGCAGCATAATTATCAATGAAAACGAGCGTGGCCTGCGAACTGATATCATTAGCATGCTGGAAAAACTGATCCCACAGGATCAAAACTATGCCCATGACCAGTTAGATAACAATGCGCACTCTCATCTTCGCGCAATCCTGCTGGGCATGAGTGAGATCATCCCTATAGAAGACGGACACATGGTGCTTGGCACTTGGCAAAGCATATTCTTTGTTGAACTTGACGGACCCCGAAAGCGCAATGTGAATATAAAAATATTAGAAAGCTAGAAAGTATCCAGCTCTCCTCTTGTGATCATCTCAGTTATCTTTGTGATGTCAGCGAGCCACTTATCAATGATCGCTTCAGACTCTGATTTTATTACTTTCATATTTGCGCCATCCTGCGGGATTACCTGGGCGCTTGCGATCAATGGCTGGTCAATGGGATGCCCTATCTGGGAAAGGATCCTGATATAAACGTCCTCGATCCCCGATACATTCATCGCAATATCTTTGGCGATCTGGTTTGAGAGAAGGTTATACAATTTTCCCACATGGTTTATGGGGTTCTTACCACTTGTTGCTTCCATGCTCATTGGCCTGTTCGGGGTGATGAGCCCGTTGCACCTGTTACCGCGTCCTACTGAGCCATCGTCGCCCATTTCGGCCGAAGTTCCTGTAACTGTCAGGTAAACCGAACCTGTTTTTGCATCATCGCCGGTGTTGACAAACACCTCTACTTCGCGGTCTGTGTATTCCCCTGCAAGATCGAATATTTTACCGCGCAGTTCTTCCTTTATCTGGAAATAATGATCCTGGTCGTCAACGTGTTTATCGATCATTGCACAGGCAACGGTGAGGGTAATTTTATCGTTCTTCCTCATGCCCATGACCTTGATATCAGTACCGATAGCAGGAAGGACCTTCTTGAAATTCAATACCATCTGCCGTTCGGTATTATAAACGATCTGTTCCACTTCTGAAAAGGGGGCATGGCCTACACCAAATGACGTATCATTAGCCATCGGCGCCTTTCCTCGCTTGAAAACGGCCTGCAAGTCAGTTGATCCTGTGCCAAGTTTGCAGTCAATGATAATATCATGTTCGCAATCAATATCGGGAATAGTAGTTTTCAGGTATTGTTTTGCAGCTCTTACCGCTGTGGTATCAGTGGCGATCTTTATGTCTTTGAATTCTTTCGTAGCTCTTCCCACGAGCAAAACGTACATCGGTGAGATCATTTCTCCACCCTTATATTGTGGCTGGGAGCGTCCTGCTACGACCTCGACCTGGTCAGTATTATGATGAAGAACAGTGCCGCATTTTTTAATATATTCGTTGCAAAGTGCCCTGCTTACCGCTTCTGCAAATCCGTCAGCCATGCTGTCGGGGTGGCCAACACCTTTTCTCTCTACTATTTCAATTTCCTGTTTTTCGATCGGTGTTTGTGTGATTTTTTCCACTCGAATGTTTCTTTCCATTAAATTGCCTCTATTGTTTTTCTTCAAATGATGCTATTTTATATATAATAACTTTTTGCTTCGGTAAATCTATATATTTCAGTTGAAGAATAGACATGATAATTTGTTAAGAAAAAAGAAATGACTTCAATATCGCAAACTTCAAAAACGCTCCTGAAAAAACACGGCTACCACCTTGCAGGAACCCATGGCGCGGTAAAAACCTGCCTCTGGCTCAACAAGAGCCTGCGCAATGATGGAGCATGTTACAAATCAAAATTCTACGGGATGAAATCGCACCGGTGCATCCAGATGACGCCAACGCTTGTTTGCAACCAAAGGTGCCTTCACTGCTGGCGGGCAGTTGAAGTGCCCGTGGAAATCCCGCCCGTATGGGATTTGCCGCAAGATATCGTCAAAGGAGTTCTTTATGAGCACCGCAGGCTTATTTCAGGTTACGGAGGCTCGGAATTCATGGATAAAACAAGGTGGAAAGAGGCATTTTCCCCGAGGCACGTGGCAATTTCGCTATCTGGAGAGCCGACAATATATCCATACCTTCCTGAACTTATCGATGAGTTCCATAAAAAAGAAATGACTACATTTGTGGTCACAAACGGCACAAAACCGGAAATGGTAGAAAAAATAAATCCAACGCAGCTTTATATCAGCCTGAATGCGCCAGATGAGGATATATATCAGAAAACATGCCAACCTCTTGGCAATAGCTGGGGGAATATTCTGCAATCACTCGAAATATTGAAGGATTCCAGAACAAGAACTGCTATCAGGATAACCCTGACCAAAGGTGTGAACATGGTAGATCCGCAGGGTTACGCGCGGATTATTGGAATTGCACAACCTGATTATGTCGAATTGAAAGCCTATATGCATCTTGGTTTTTCAAGAAAGCGCCTGTCACAGGATAATATGCCGTCGCACGATGAGGTTCTTGATTTTTCAAGACAGGTCGCGCAGGCTTTGAATTATCAGATCGCAGATGATTCCAGGGGAAGCCGGGTAGTATTACTTTCGAAGGACGGGGAAAAGCAGAATATAGTGTAACAAAAACCTTATCTGCTTTTATATAGTTATATCAATGCAAATATGATTGAAGGCGAGGCTGAGGCAATAACAGGAGATAATGTACTGGAAGAACCCATTGAAATTCTTGTGAACCTTGCAAAAAACGGTGAAATAGACCCCTGGAATATCAATATCGTTGAACTTACGGATAAATTCCTGAAAAAATTGGATGAACTTGAGAAAATGGATTTGCGTGTATCAGGGCGAACGCTCCTCTATGCATCGATATTATTGAAGATGAAATCCAATGCCCTTGTGGAAGTGGAAGAAACACCTGATGATATTGATTACGAATCTGATAATTTTGAAATAACTGATTATCCGGTCCCTGTCATGCCGCTTCGCCGTTCTTCAAGAAGACCTGTGACCCTTGAAGAATTATTGACAGAATTGAAAAAAGCTGAAGTACAGGAAAAAAAGAGGATAAATCGTGCCGATAATAAGAAAGAAGAACGAAGGACCACTATTGAGGAAGTTCTCTCAATCGCCCATGAGGAAGATATTGAAAACGGGATGTATAAGATGAGGAATGTCTTAAATGAATTGCTGGAAAAACATAATTCGATCAAATTTTCAGACATTTGCACTCCCCTTGACAGGACTGGACTGGTAATGGCTTACCTTTCTATTCTTTTTCTGGCGACAAGAAAGGAGATATGGCTGGAGCAGGAAGAACTCTTTGGTGAGATATTCATAACCAGGAAGGCATCTTGAGCGGGGATAAAGAGGTAATTGAAGCCGCGCTTTTTGCATCTGGTGAACCTCTTGATATGGGACAGCTCAAGAACCTTGTGCACGGAAAGAATATCCATGAATTGATGCAGCAATTGATGGATGAGTATTCAGCGCGCGGAAGCGCCCTTGAGATCAGGGAAATGGATGGACGGTTCATAATGCAGGTCAAATCTGAATTCGCTGAAAAAGTAAGGTCTATCGCGCCCAAAGAATTGCGCTCACCTGTCCTTCGCACTCTTGCCATGATAGCTTATCATCAGCCTATAACCGTGGCGGAGCTTGTGGAACGAAGAGGGCCTGCGACATACGATCATGTGAGGGACCTTGAGGAGAGCAGGTTCATATCAACACAGCCCCAGGGAAGAACGCGACTTCTCCAGACCACGCAAAGGTTTGCAGAGTATTTTAATCTTGAATCTTCAGACCCGGAAGCGATCAAGCGCAAGATAATTGAACTTGCAAAGGCACAGAAGATGGGACTGGATAAATGGCTTGGGAAGCAGGGAATAGGCGTCAGTCCCATGTATGAATCATTGATGGCGCTTTGCGGTATAGAAGAATATATTGTAGTGAACCCGTACACGCAGGCCGAGGAAGGGCGCTTACAGGAACTTGGCGTTCTTATCATCTCGAAAGGATATAAAGAAAAAGTGGGTGAGTATTTTGACGGCAGGATAATCGAAGTGCAGGCAACGACTTTTGAAGACCTCATTACATCCATTAATATGCTTTCCGAATACGGAAGCAAGAGAAAAGTAAAGGAGAGCATAGAATATATTTCCGAATTGAAGGATGAGTATATCGATAAAGCCAATTTCATACCAGCAAAGGTCATGCCCCAGACTGAAATGGTATCGCGCATGATAAATGAAATGGGGCTGGGGATATCGGGTGATGGGGTGAAGATAGCGCCGGATTACGGGACATCAAGTGAAGGGAAAGAGATAGGAGAGGGGGCTGATATTTTGATACCCACTCATAAGAATGCTGATATGGATATTGTGAAAAGGATCTGCCAGAAGTATGATGCTGTGATCGGCGGATTAAAGAATTGGAAGAAATGAGTCACAATTATATCAAGTATATTGAGCCTTATAGAATTGCAGAATCAAACCAATAGTTTAAAAACACTATCCTTCGGCCTCGTTACCTGAATCCGGGGTATGTGACTGAGGAAGATGGGGATTCATGTTCGTATATGGCGATAGGAATCCAAAGCAACGTATTCAAAAAAAAATTGGGCGCCCATCTTTCAATGAGCACAAATAGTCCTAAAAACGAACTCAAATGAGATGATGATTTCCTCTTAAAAAAAATCATGACCGAACGAAACCTTTTTAAGGAGACAGGGAATTTATTATAATGAGTGGTTTAAATGATTATTGTAGTATCTGATGTGCATCTTGGCTATGAAAAGTCTAATAAAAATGATTTCCTTCGGTTCTTGGAAGAATGCGACTCAAAGAATATTGAACATTTCGTACTTTTAGGGGATATTTTAGATCTGTGGAGAAGAAATAACGCGAGGATAGTTATAGAGAATGCTGAAATAATGACAAAAATAGCAAAATTAAATGCAAAAAATAAATATTATATAGTAGGCAACCATGATTATTATTTATTGAAATTAAATAAAAGATACGAAGAGAATTATCCTTTTGTTATATCAAAATCCTTGAGGCTTAACGATGGTAAAAGTAAGTTCTATTTCATGCATGGATATGAATTAGAAGTCATGGCAAACCTTGAACCTTTAACTATAGAGAGTTATGAGGAGGTCAGTGAAAAAATGTGCTTTGCTGAAGCTAGAACGGGTTGGTTCCTCAGCAAAGTGTGGGATACGTTTGAAAAAATTAGCGCTGCAAAAGATGCTATTGTAATGATGCAGAAAAATCCACAAGAAAGGACAGACATTGATAAAATATATAACTTTGCTGTTTCTGAAGCTGCATATATACTCAGGGAAGAAGCCTGATGAGAAATTTGTTTTTGGTCATACCCATAGACCATTTATCACAAAAAATGGAAATGTTGTAAATACAGGTTCGTGGGTTGCGGAGTTGTCCCCTGAGTTCCAAAACAGTTATGTAGAAATTTCAAACGGCGAGATGAATCTTAAGTTCTTCAAATAAAACTCTCAGAACACGATCTTTTATTGATTTTGAGAATGATTTTGATGGGAAGCTAAAAAAAACACTCAAAGCTAATAATCGGCAGAAATTTTAAAGCCATGAGTTGCTGATGTGGCCTCAGTATGATGCGACATTCCCGTCACTGAATAGAAGCTTGGGGGCAGAATAATGAGTCTGCATGAAGTAAAATAAATAAGAGTTGTTTTTTATAAATACAACCAATTGGTCTGTTTTTTACAAATACAAACAAAAAAGGTTGTTTTATATACTATTATCGCCGTAAAAGATATTGAATGACGCAGAAGCTCTATGTAATGATTGGGGATGTGATAGCCTCACGCGGGATCAAGGATCGGGAAGAATTCCGAAAAAAACTGGAAAAGGCATGTTTGGATATAAATCGAACCTTTGCCGGGGATATCTACGCAGACTTTAAAATACTGAAAGGGATTGACGAGATCGAAGGTGTGCTCATGAACATAGCGAATGTCTATAAAATTATGGACACAATGCTTGATGAGTTATACCCGCAATCCATGAGATTCGTGATCGTCTTTGATCAAATAGATACAGCATTAAAGAGCAGGGAAGTATCGAGGATGGACGGGCCTGCATTCCACAAAGCTTCTGATACAATAAAAGACCTCAAAGGATCAAGATTGATGTTTCGCCTGTCCACAGGTGATGAGATACTGGATAAAGCTATAGCAGGAGAGATAAATCTGATATTTATTTTAAAAAAGGGTTGGTCATCCCGGCAGCGCAGGATACTCAGGGAATATATGAAAACAGGGACACAGGAGGTGGTGGCGAAAGCCCTGGATATAACCCAGCAGGCAGTATCAAAGGCGATGAAACGCTCCATGTGGAAAGAAATTTCGGTTATCGAAGATGATTTAAACCATGTATTACAAAATTCATCCAAAGAGCTTATTGGGTGAGAGAAAGAAGGATAAATAATGAAACTTATCCACGCTGCGATCCTGATTATAGGATATATTTTTCTTCTGGGAACAAGCGGGAGGGTGCTCAATTTCATTCTGTCCAGGATTTCATCAAAACCTTTGAGCCAGACTGTAAGTAAGGAGGTGCTAGATACTGGTTTTATTGTTGGCAAGTGTGAGAATTTGCTAATTCTTACATTTATGTTCCTGGGACAATATACTGCGCTGGCGTTAGTTTTTGCAGCCAAAACCATAGCCAGGAGAGAAGACATGAGCAGGAATTCGTTGTTCTTCCTGGCAGGAACAATGATCAACGTTACATATTCAATAATGATAGGGCTTGTTGTGTTGCTTCTTATTGGAATTATCTAAAAACGATGCCGTTAGACAGCTCCAGATTTTAACGATCAATACGCGTCCACGGTGGCACCTTTATCTAAATTATTGCTTTCGGAAAAGTATTTATGGTTTCGAGCGGTCTTCTCTTATTCATCAAAAAAAAGATATTGGTTGATTTTAATAAAGCTGTATCACATAAACAAAAAATGAAAGACATGAACCTGATATATCATGTGGATGCATTCACAGACCAGCCACTTACAGGAAATCCGGCAGCAGTTTGCATTTTGTCTGAGCCAGCGCAAGAACACTGGATGCAAAGAGTGGCTCAGGAGATGAACGTATCAGATACTGCTTTTCTTTACAGGCAGGAAGATGGTTTTGATCTTCGATGGTTCACTCCTGCTGTGGAGATCGACCTTTGCGGTCATGCAACCCTTGCAAGCGCACATGTATTATGGGAAGAGGGATATTTGAAACAAGATCATAAGGCTTGCTTTCATACACGAAGCGGATTGCTGACAGCAATGCGAAAGGGCGATGGGATAGAGCTTGATTTTCCAGCTGAACCGCAAGTGCAGATAACTCCCCCTCCCGGTCTTGTAAAGGCTTTGGGGGTCGCACTAAAATATGTTGGCAAGAATAGGTTTGATTATCTCGTAGAAGTCGAGTCAGAAGAAACCGTGAGGAACCTTAAGCCGGACTTTGCTTTGCTCAAGGAACTCCCGGTACGCGGCGTAATAGTCACAAGCATTGCAGTATCACATGGATATGATTTTGTCTCCCGTTTTTTTGCGCCCGGGATCGGGATCAATGAGGATCCGGTTACCGGCTCTGCGCATTGCTGTCTTGGCCCATTCTGGAAAGAGCGACTCAATAAAAAAGAGTTTGTTGCCTGCCAGGCTTCACTTCGTAGTGGTGTCATACGCGTTCGCGTAGGTGAGAAACGTGTTTATCTTTGTGGACAGGCTGTAACAATCATGCGCGGGGAGTTAATATGAGTTCTCACAGGATGACGAGTGCCTACAAACATAAGAGAGAAAGAATGTAAAACCAAGACATAAAAAAAAAACACTTGAATATAGGCAATCTCAACCTGAAACAACAACTAATTTTATTTGCTGCGACATATCTTTTTTTTAACTATGTGAATTTGTTCACACTAGCTTATATAATAATGTGATATATAAATGATTTAGTTGGTGTCAGTTAAATCTGTATGAAGAGCTAAAATCGGTTGAGATTTTTGCATTTCAAACTGTGAGAACTTGATGCTTGCCAAAGTCTTTGAAGATCAAAAAATCTTCAACCTGATGGCGGTATGCAGTCCTGCAAATGTAATGTGTAACAGTAAAATAAAAAACGAGGTGAAACAATGGATATTGAGATTGGTTTTATTATTGCAGCTATAGATTTGATTATAGGAATAGCTATTTTCATTATGGCTGGGATAAGTGCAAAACGACTAAAAGGTGGGATCTTATACTGGTCCGCAGCATTTTTCTTTATGACCGGCGTGATTTTTGTCATTCGAGCCGCAATAGAGGTTTTAGAGTTAGGTGATCTGCTTTATGCAACCAGTGCCTTAATAATGACATTATTACTGGCATTCACTATGGTAATAATTGATATTACCACAAAAAATCTTGGAGTGAAATCATGACTGAAGCAACATCTGAGCAAGTTGTAAGTATTTTATTTTGGGCATCTTTCATTCTTGACTTAATTATAATGTGGTATGCAATTAGCCTATCAAAAAAGATGGGAAGTTCAGGTCTCCTGCATAAAACAACGATCTATGTCGGGTTATCTGCGTTGATTTTTGGCTTACAGCATTTTCTGGAGACGATCATTGAGGAGTTGCCTAATGGGATGATAATAGCCGAAACAGTGGAAGGCATTGCAATTGTCTTATTGGGAGTTGCTGTATATCAGCTCTATAAGTTGACTCAGGAGTGATTCTGATGTCTAGCGAAATATCCCAGAAAGTAATTGATTTGCTATCGCCAAGCATTGGCGATTTTATGGCCAAGGCAAAAGTAATGGCAGCATGCAAAATGGCAAATTTGAACATTGACACTTTGGATAAGTCCCAAATTATGCAATTTGCTGATAAGTTCGAATCTGTTTGTGCGGCTCTTGGTCCGGAGATTGCTAAGAATCTTAAACAAAAGGTTTTGGCACTCTAATTTTTTTTATTTATTATCCCGTGCAGTAAATACAATCGTATAAATTTTGTATTAAGTCACTTTATCACTAATCAATTTTACTTGATTTGAAATCAATTTTTTTGATTGAACACTTTTAAATATAAGATTCTCATTTCGAAAGCCGGTAATTTTTATGAGTCTTATCACTGAAGCAAAAAAAGGTAATATCACCGAAGAAATGAAAAAAGTAGCCGAGGCAGAAGGCGTTGAGCCCGAATTTGTGCGGCGCGGCATTGAAACCGGTCGCATAGTGATCCCGGTCAGCCCCTATCGCTTTACAAAACCGTGTGGCATCGGGAAGGGACTTCGAACAAAAGTAAATGCCTCTATCGGCACGTCATCCGATATCGTTGACATTGATATGGAGATTGAAAAAGCAAGAGTCGCGGAAGCTACAGGCGCAGACACGCTTATGGAGCTCTCAACAGGCGGGGATTTTTTTGATATCAGGAAAAAAGTCATCGATTCCACAACTCTTTCTGTGGGAAGCGTGCCCCTCTACCAGGCATTCATCGAAGCTATTCGCAAATACGGTTCAGTTGTGGATATGACAGAAGACGAGCTTTTTAAGGTCACTGCCGAGCAGGCAAAACTTGGAACGAATTTCATGGCGATCCACACTGGAATTAACCTTTTCACCGTGGAACGCCTGAAAAAACAGGGTCGTTTCGGCGGTCTGTGCTCACGAGGCGGCGCCTTCATGACCGCATGGATGCTGCACAATGAGAAAGAAAATCCGTTATACAGCGAATTCGATTATCTGCTTGAGATAATGAAAGAACACGAGGTTACCCTCAGCATGGGGAATGGCATGCGCGCCGGAGCCATCCATGATTCCACTGACAGGGCTCAGATACAGGAGCTTATCATGAATTCGGAATTATCAGATATTTCACACGAAGCTGGTGTCCAGACCATTGTCGAGGGGCCGGGTCATATTCCTCTTGATGAAATAGAAGCCAATGTCATACTCATGAAGCGTTTGAGCGGTGAGAAACCGTTCTATATGCTCGGGCCGCTTGTTACTGATATCGCACCCGGGTATGACCACATCGTGGCAGCAATAGGCGCCTCCTTATCAAGCGCTTATGGGGCTGATTTTATCTGTTATGTAACGCCGGCTGAGCATCTTGCACTTCCAAATGTAGATGATGTGAAGCAAGGAGTCATAACAGCCAGGATCGCGGCGCACATAGGCGATATGGTAAAGAACAAAGATCGTCAGCGAGACCTTGATATGGGACGCGCAAGGCGTGACCTGCAATGGGACAGGATGTATGAACTCGCTATCGACCCCAAATATGCACGATCCGTAAGGGACAGCCGCTCGCCGAATGATGAAGAAGCCTGCACCATGTGCGGGAATTATTGCGCTCTTAAGATAGTGAAACAGAATTTTAATTTTGAACGTTAAAAAAAAGAGAAAAAACAGGAGTATAACTCCTATTTATCTTTGCTGAAAACAGCCGCTCTTGAAATTGTTTCTTGAGGCAACGCATTGATCATATGTTCCATTGCCTGGCGCAGAGGTTTTGCTACTTCTTTCGGGATCATGGGAGCAGGCGCAGGTTTTGGAATGCCGCTAAGGAATGGGCATGTTACTCCGGTGACCACTGCCATTACCCTCACTCTTCCTGAAAGGCCAGGATCAACTTTGGCTCCCCAGATAACTCGTTTCGTATTGGGGATCTTATCCATTATCTGTTCTCCTGCTATTGCAACTTCTTCAAGGGTCATGTCCTCGCCTCCCACAATGTGGATGAGCACACCATATGCCGTGGAGATGTCAGTTATATCGAGCAATGGTGTTGCTAAAGCCTGGGATACCGCTTTTTCCACTCGTGTCGGCCCGTCGCCTTCACCTATTCCTATTGAGGAAATGCCTCCGCGTTCCATTACAGCCCGAAGGTCAGCGTAATCCAGATTCACAAGACTTGGCTGGGTGATAGTATCGGTTATGTTCTTGACGAACGAACCTACAAGAGCATTTGCGACAGATAACGCTTCTTTCAGTGGTAGGTTCCCTGCCACTTCCCTGAGTTTTGAGTTGTCTATGACAACTATCGAATCACAATTTTCCGCAAGTGACTTTATAGCTTCGCGCGCTTTTTCACGGCGCAGCATTTCAATGGTAAAAGGAATGGTCACGCATGCAATAGTAAGAGCGCCAACTTCTCTTCCTACGGCTGCAAAAACAGGTATTGCGCCTGTCCCTGATCCCCCTCCAAGACCTGCAACGAGGAAGAGAAGATTAGTACCTCTTAATTCTTCCTTAATTTCTTCAATGTTCTCGTTCGCAGCTTGCGCACCTCTTTCGGGGTATCCTCCGCATCCATGACCCTTGCACAGCTTCTCACCGAGCAATATGACCTTATCGGCCCTTGTCATCGAATTGAGGTGGTTTGCATCGGTATTCGCCCCGATGATCTTGCCTCCGGCAAGTTTCTTATCAGATATCCATGTTGTTATATTACAGCCAGCGCCGCCCAAGCCGACCACTGTTACCGCCGGGCGTGATAGTTTTAATTTTTCAAGCAAATCTTCTCTAGTCATAATCAGCCTCCGCTAATTTATTCGTTCTATTACTATTTAAACCTTTTTTAGTATCGAAAAACCGGATGCCATATGTTCCCGGATTTGTCAACAAATGGTCAACGAATCGATAACTTTAAATTCTTATAGTGACTCCTTTCAAATGGAGACTGTCATCCTGGCAGGATGTCATTGATATAAATGAATAAGAAAATATCAGAAATCCAACAAAAAAGACCTGAATTGATGAAAAATGTAGGAAAGAAGGTAATTGAAGCACTTGAAACATGGATGATAGAAGAATATTATGTTCCATTCCAGGCTTCTTAATTTTTAGTATTTTTAATAATATAAAGGGTGAGTATATGGAAGTGACGGGGGTATGCAGTATCTGTGGACATCCGGGAAAGCTACATACATGTATGCTGTGTGGGAGTTTGATTTGTTCAAGGTGTATTAAAGCGGAAGGAGTCTGTGTTCGATGTTCTCATGGAAAAGCATTTTCTGCTGGAAAAGGTCGATCATTAGAATAAAGTTACAATGCATTTTAATACATTGTACTTAATATAGAGCAAGACAGGAGGCTTTTATATAGAGGAGAACTCAGGCGATTTGAAACCGATCAAAGCTAAGTACGCAATTCTTGGCAGCGGAGGTATTGGTCTTGCTCTTGCAAAAGAGCTTGAAACAAGGCGGAAAGATATCATCCTTGTGGATAATGATTCTGCAAAGGTCGATACCCTGAAAGAACAAAACCTTAATGCAATAAAGGGAAATATCGGCGATACTGAAGTTCTTTTGAGTCTTGATATCCAGAAAATCGAATCTGTTTTTATAATGAGTTCGGATATTGAAGAAAATAAGAAAGCCCTGATATTCATACGAAAAGAAGCTCCCCATGCACAGATCGTTACAAGGGTCAACAATTACCAGCAGAAGGAAGAAATGGAAGCCGCCGGATCAGACCTTGCTGTTCTTCCCTCAAATCTTCCCGTTAAGGCAATTGCTTCTGCCATAGTGCAATATATCGAAAAAATGAAATCAGTTAAGCTGGCCCAAGAATTAAAGAAATTGATAAAAACTGTTGGGGATGGAAAACTGGCGATCATCGTTCATGATAATCCTGATCCCGATGCGATCTCAAGCGCCATGGGATTAAAAGAAATCGCAAAAAGCGTGGATGTAAAGGCAGACATTCTATATAATGGAGTTATCGGGCATCATGAAAACAAAGCTTTTGTGAACCTGCTTGATGTTGAAATGAGCCAGTCAAAAGACTTTAAGCCTTCGGATTATAAGAAAATTGCCCTGATCGAAAGTTCCGCCCCTGGTGTGAATAATCTGCTTCAACAGGGAACGAAAGTCAGTATTGTGATAGACCACCACCAGGCAAATATCGAAGATGTGGAGGCAGAGTACAAAGACATAAGGCCGAACATGGGCGCAACTGCAACTATAATGACAAAATACCTGCAGGAACTTGAGATACCGGTAAACACAGAACTGGCAACGGCTCTTTTATATGGTATTAAAGTGGACACGGATGATTTCAAGCGAAATACCGACCCCGCAGATCTCACGGCTGCTGCTTACCTTTTTCCCCTGGCGAACCAGGATATACTCAACAGGCTTGAGACGCCATCAAAATCCACAGAATCAATTGATATCCTTGGTGAAGCCATAAAGAACAGGCAGATAAAAGGCAGTTACCTTATCTCAAACGTAGGAACCATCCGAGACAGGGATACGCTTGCCCAGGCGGCTGATTACCTTTTGTCTCTTGAAGGAATTACAACCACGCTCATTTTCGGTCTTGGGGAAGATACGATATACGTTTCCGGAAGGAGCCGTGATGACAGGATAAATATAGGAAAGATCCTGGCCGACGCTTTCGGTCCTGATAAAGCGGGAGGCCATGCCATGTTGGCAGGGGCGCAAATACCCCTTGGAGTGTTCAGCGGTACAAAGGACAAGCAAACGCTCCTCAAACTTGCTGATGAAGCAATAGTCAAACGATTCCTCACTGTGATCGGGATGTTAAAGGAATCAAGTTGATTTTTCCAGAATAGTTATCTATTCCCTTTACAATAAATACCCCCAGATATTATGGACGAGTACCAGCTTGATTATTTCAAAGAGAACGGATTTGTGCGAAAACAGTGCCCCACATGCGGTAAGAACTTCTGGACAAGGGATACCGAAACTGAATTTTGCGGAGATCCGCCATGCGTTTCCTATTCTTTTATAGGAGCCCCCGTTTTCAAGAAAGAATTTGACATTTCTTCTATGCGTGAGGCGTATCTTTCTTTTTTCGAGAAGCATGGGCATACGCGCGTGGATCGCTATCCTGTTATCGCACGCTGGCGTGATGACATCTATCTTACTATCGCTTCGATCGCGGATTTCCAGCCGTTTGTGACTTCCGGGCTTGTCCCCCCGCCAGCAAATCCCCTTACGATATCGCAGCCCTGCATACGTCTTGATGACCTTGACGCAGTGGGCAGGAGCGGACGCCATCTTACCACTTTTGAGATGATGGCACATCATTGTTTTAATAAGCGCGGCGAGGAAATATACTGGAAAGACAGGACAGTTGAGCTTTGCGACTCTTTGCTTGCCAGCCTTGGTCTTGACCTGAACGCTGTCACTTATAAGGAAGCGCCATGGGCAGGCGGTGGAAATGCAGGTCCCAGTGTTGAAGTGATGGTGGGTGGGCTTGAACTTGCAACGCTTGTTTTCATGGACTTAAAACTTACAAAGGGCGGTTCAATTGATATCAAAGGCGATTCATATGAAAAAATGGACAATTACATCGTTGATACCGGCTATGGTCTTGAGAGGTTCGTGTGGGCATCCAAAGGCTCGCCCACGATATACGATGCCGTGTTCCCGAAGATAGTGAATGAACTCATGGACCTTGCAGGTATTGAACACGCGATCGGTAATCCTGAATACGCAGAGATCTTCTCACAAAATGCAAGAATGGCAGGGGTCATGGACATCAGCGGCCAGGCAAACCTCCTGCAGCTGCGCAAAAAAGTTGCGGATAGCATTGGAACGACCGTTGAAAAGCTCCAGAGAATCATGGTGCCGGTAGAGAGCGTTTATTCCATTACGGACCATTCACGATGCCTCGCATTCATGCTTGGTGACGGTATAATCCCGTCAAATGTGAAGGCAGGATATCTTGCAAGGCTTGTGCTTCGCAGGACGCTTCGCCTCATGAAAGAACTGGACATCAGGGAACCCCTCATCGAAATAATCGAGATGCAGATAAAGAACTTCCCCGAATATCCGGAGTTTGTTGAACGCCTCGATACCATAAGGGAGATCGTAGGTCTTGAAGAGGAGAAATATGCTGATACTATCGAGCGTGGAACAAAACTGGTAAGAAAGACCGCGCAGCATTTCAAGGAAAAGAAGGAGAAAATGCCGCTAGGTGAGATCATACAGTTATATGATACGCACGGCATCCCGCCTGAGATCACGCGCGAGGTGGCAAAAGAAATAGGCATAGATATCGAACTTCCCGATACGTTCTATTCACTCGTGGCAAAGAAACACAGCAAAGCGCAAGAGGAGGAAGAAGAGGCACGTAAAATTGATCTGCCGCAGACGCGAAAACTCTATTATGAATATCCCGAACAATCGGAGTTTGAGGCTACAGTTCTTGATGTTATTGAAAAGAATATAGTACTGGATAAGACTATGTTCTATCCGGAAGGCGGAGGCCAGCCTGCGGATCATGGCACACTTTTAGTTAACGATTATGTTGCAAATGTCGTGGATGTCCAGAGTTTAAATGGCGTTATAGTTCATGAGACCGATTCTGATTTCGGTTTCAAGAAAGGAGACACGGTCAAAGGCATAATCGACTGGGAGAGGCGGATGGCGCACATGCGTCACCATACTGCCACGCATATCGTGAACGAGGCTGCAAAATCAGTTCTGGGTAAACACATCTGGCAGACGGGCGCTCAAAAATCAACTGACCGCGCAAGGCTTGACCTTACGCATTTTAAACGTATTTCTGATGATGAGTTCAAAGAGATCGAATTGCGGGCGAACAGGGCAGTGATGAAAAACCAGCCTGTGCATATTGACTGGATGGATCGTGTCGAGGCCGAGAAGCGTTACGGGTTTGTGCTGTACCAGGGAGGTGTGCCTCCCGGCAAGGATATCCGTATCCTTCGCGTGGGGAATGATGTGGAAGCCTGCGGCGGAACGCATGTTTCAAATACGGGATTCATTGGCCCGATCAAACTTCTCAAGACAGAACGGATACAGGACGGCGTTGAGCGCATAGAATTCTCAGCAGGAGAAGCTGCCATAAAACGCCTTCAAGAAAGGGATGACCTTTTGAATAAAGCCTCTGAGGCTCTTCGGGTTTCACCTGAGCAGCTTCCTGTCACGGTGAACAGGTTCTTTGAGGAATGGAAGGACTTTAAGAAAGAGAACGAGCGCTTAAAAGCCGAACTTGCGCAGGAAAGAGTGAAAGCGATGATGGGCGATGCCATTGATGTCAATGGTTTGAAAGTGCTCGCAAAGAAAATCCCTCATGCCGATGTGGAGGAGCTTATCAAGGCAGCATCAGAGTTCACCAAGAACGACGATATTGTGGCAATCCTTGCCAGCGATAAGAGCGGCGTTAAGATAGTTGTGGCCGCAGGCGCACGCGCCCAGAAGCTGGGCGTGAATTCAGGCGCAATTGTGCGCGAGATGTCAAAACTCGTGGGCGGAGGCGGTGGAGGGAAACCGGGGATAGCGCAGGGCGGAGGCACGGATGTGAGCAAGATCGGGGAGGCGCTGGAGAAGGGCGTAGAGATGGTGAGGGAGAAGGTGGGGTAGGTAGCGCAAAATAACAAACACCAATTACTCCCATTGGGAAGTTGGTGCTTGTTGTTATTTTAACCTTAACTCAGACAATTTAGGGAATAATTATTAAATTCTAATTTTTAAAATTGTGTTTAAACATTATTGAAGAACATATCTATTTTCTCATAATAATTGGCAAAACTCTTACCAAATCGTTTGGCTCATGGAAGTGACTTTGTAATATTAAATTCCATCTAATTTAAAAAGTTAACGAGAAAAATCCACTTATTGATGTTGATTCAATAAAATCTACTTCGAGCGAAAGAGATATATATTTCTTATTCCCTATAGTGAATACATGGAACAATGGGTCAATAATTGGCTCGAAGAACAGAGAAAGAAAGGGATACGTGGATATGAAATAAAGAAATCTTACAAATCATATTATGTCTATAAGTCAACAACAGTATGGAATAAAGAAACAAAAAAGAGGGACAAGACCTCTACTTATGTCGGAAAACTGAATAAGGAAACTGGTCAAATAATAGAAAGTAGCAAAAAAATTGTCACTCAGTGTAAAGTTGAAAAAATCGGGCAATATGGCAATGCTGCACTTCTAGACATTGCAATGAGAGCTCTCCAGAACCCTCTTAAAGAAATTTTCGGAGATGTTTAGGAAGAAATTTATGCTTTAGCTTTAGTAAGAGTTACAGGATATGTACCCCTAAAAAGAGTGGAAAGTGTATGGGATAGACTTTATAACATTACAGAAATTTCTCCATCTCTAAATCCAAAAAATCTATCGTCAATATTGAAAGGGATTGGATCGAATCGAATAAAACAAGATAGGATTTTTGAAAAGTTATCCAAGACTGAAGAACAACTGATATACGATCTCAGCGTAGTATTTTCACGTTCAGAAGGAATAAATTTTGCCGAAAAAGGAGTAAATAAAGATAAAATTCATATCCCACAGGTAAATTTGGCTCTTCTGTGTTCAGCAAATGTGACTATTCAGATACCATTTTTTTCAGTTAAACCAGCCAATACTGGTAATATCACTTTAATACAGCAACTTTGGAATTAATTATCCGAAAAATCAATATACATTAACATTATTACAGGAATATTAA
>Ga0209540_10000284_pt1 | contig 55453 bp, 29 predicted proteins | sample BarGraIncu01121A_FD_184501 | JGI IMG/M metagenome (GOLD analysis project Ga0209540, IMG submission 184501) | Arctic peat soil microbial communities from Barrow, Alaska - Barrow Graham LP Incubations 011-21A (SPAdes) (version 2) | ecosystem: Environmental > Terrestrial > Soil > Wetlands > Peat... | reverse complement strand
TGCCGATTTCCCTGATCCGGATGTAATCCGTGTGGGTAATGTTTATTATATGGTTAGCACAACCATGTATACATTCCCCGGTGCTACCATTCTTAAATCATATGACTTGGTCAATTGGGAGTATTGCAGTAATCCGCTTGAAAAAATAGAGTCAACCGACTGTTATAATCTGGATGGCTGCAATCGCTACGGTCGCGGACAGTGGGCCAGTAGTCTGAAATATAATAATGGTACTTTCTATCTTCATTTTAATACATTGAATGAAGGAAGTTATATGCTCACAGCCACAGACCCTGCAGGAACATGGACAAAGAAAAAACTATCGACTTCTTTCTACGATGCCGGTTTATTTTTCGATGATAACGGAAAGGTATATATTGTTTATGGTATCAACAACTTACATATTGCTGAACTGGACGCCGATTTTAATGTAATCAAAGATCAGGCTATAACATTTGGGAATATTCCTGCGGGCATAAACAATTCTGCTACTGAAGGAAGTCATCTCTACAAAATTAATGGGTATTATTATATCTACGCCACAACAGGAGGGTATTACGCAACACAGGTTGCATACCGTTCCACATCTATTTTTGGCCCTTATGATGAAAAGGAAGTATTTAACAATAACCGTATTCATCAAGGGGCTTTAATACAAACACAAACTGGCGAATGGTGGACAATGTTGTTTGCCGACAAAGGTGCTTTGGGTCGTTTCCCGACTTTGCAGCCTGTTAGCTGGGTTGACAACTGGCCTGTAATTGGAGTGAACGGTACAGCGGTAACTACTAATAAAAAACCAACTATTGGAAAGGAATATCCCGTAACCGTATTGCCAACAAACGACAACTTCAGAAATTACGCATTAGGCATGCAATGGAGTTGGAATCATAATCCCGATAATTCAAAGTGGTCGTTGACTGAACATCCTGATTACCTTAGATTGAGAACCGTAAGTGTTGTTGATAGCCTTCCTAAAGCAAAAAACACACTCACGCAAAGAATATTTGCCTATCCACAGGATTTAACTCATTCGTATGGAACAGTAAAAATGAATATCAAGAATATGATGGAAGGAGATGTGGCTGGTTTAGCTGTTTTTCAAAATCCATACGCATATATTGGGATAAAGGTAATAAATGGTCAAAAAAAACTGATTGTGGAAAATAACAAAGTTCAGGAAATCGGACAAGCAGTTGCGGATACTGTAATCTATCTTAGAGCCATAGCTAATTCCACTACTAGTACCACCGGTTTTTACTACAGTAATGATAACATAACTTACACCAAATTCAGTACAGATTTAAACATGAGTTTTGATCTATCGGTATTTACAGGAAATAAGTTCAGCCTTTTCAATTTTCCAACAATACAAACTGGCGGATATGTGGATATTGACTGGTTCTCAACAGAAGCTGATTTTACCCAGGATAAATATTTCGATAGTTCGTTTGTAGGCTATAGTGCTGACGCGTTAACTCTTACTGATCTAGTAGTTGAAAATAAGGATATTACGCTATTAACAGGTAGCACTGCCAGCTTATCTGTTAAGGCTTTATATGCCGATGGTCATACCGAAGACATAAGCATTGGGGCCACTTATACCAATCCCAATCCGGATATTGTAAAGATAGTAAATGGTCAAATTATCGCTAAAGCCGATGGAACAGCTATGGTGACTGTAAGTTATAAAGCCGCATTGGGCAATCTAAAATCAGTTGATTTACACATCACATCTTCTTCTTTTCCATTAGTTGCTGGTATTCTTAATCCATCTATTTGGACTACCGGAACATTTGATCAGGCGACCAAGACATTGGTTACCGGGCAATGGGGCTTTGGCGGTTGGAGCTACGGCAACGGTGTAAATCTGTCAAATTATAAGTATTTGGTAGCTAAACTAGGTGCTGATAATACAAGTAGTATTTCGTTCCGTCTTTTTGATGAAAACACGTACTGGTCAACAGCTGCAGAATATGATTTTGGGACTAACCGTCAGGTTGTTGTAGACTTATCCAACATGTACAAGAAGGGTACAACAACTAAAGTAAATTCCAGTCATATATATATTATTGGGTTCTGGTCGTCTGGCAATCAACCGGTTGTGATTGACAATGTATTCCTGACAAACTCTGCCACTTACGATCTGCCTACTGATAACAATGAAGTTGCATACAATAACTCCCTCAATGAAATTGTTGATGTCTATACGATAATGGGAATCAAAATACGTTCTCAAATAAAAAGAGAACAGGCAATAAGGGAACTTCGAAACGGGCTTTATATTGTCGGGAAAAAGAAAATTTTAATATCGAATAAAGTCAATAAATGACGTAAGTTCGATACATACTATAAATATATCTTATTTGAAACCATCAAATTAAAGTCAATGCAATAATTAACTATTTGCTGCTAAGGTTGAAATACGAGAATTCAGGTTCTTGAATACCTAAATGAGTAATTGATTGAATTTTAAATAATTAACGCTAACTGATACTTATAAAAACATGATGAAAAGGAATATTTTTATTTCCATTTTATTTTTTACAATGGCAACAGCTCTCTTTGCACAAGGTGAAAAAGCTCAAAATCCGATTATTTTTTCAGATGTACCTGATATGTCGATGATTCGTGTTGGCGACACGTATTACATGGCAAGTACCACCATGCACATGTGCCCAGGTGTGCCCATTATGAAATCGAAGGATCTTGTGAACTGGGAAATGCTTAACTATGCCTACAATACACTGGGCGAAATGGATGAGTTGAGCCTCATTAATGGAAAAAGCAATTACGGAAAAGGTTCTTGGGCCAGTAGTCTCCGTTATCACAATGGGACGTATTACATCGCAACCTACGCTCAAACAACGGACAAAACTTATATTTTCAGTACCAACGATATTGAAAAAGGTAATTGGAAGATGAATGAGTTCAAACCTGGATTCCACGACTGTACATTGGTTTTTGACAATGATAAGGCATACTTGATTACAGGTAATGGTAGGCTTCAAATTATTGAATTAAATGAAGATCTGACCGGTGTAAAAGAAGGAGGAGTGAATCAGGTATTAATTGAAAATGCCAGTGTTGTGACTGAACCAAATATGTTAAAAGCTGAAGGTTCGCAATTGTTCGTGCACGAGGGTAAATACTACTTATTCAATATATCCTGGCCTCGAGGAGTGATGCGCACAGTGGTGGTAAATCGCGCAGATAAACTTCTCGGCCCTTGGGAAGGTCGTATAGCCCTTCAGGATAAAGGTGTTGCTCAGGGAGGAATAATTGATACACCTGATGGCAGATGGTTTGCCTATCTATTTCAGGATCATGGATCGGTTGGCCGTATCCCCTATTTGGTGCCCATGAAGTGGGTTGATGGTTGGCCCGTAATTGGTGTCGATGGCAAGGTTCCCGATACGCTCGATTTACCTGCCAGCAAGGGTTTAATTCCGGGCATTGTGAATAATGACGAGTTTACCCGCAAAAAAGGAGAACCCGCTTTACCATTGGTATGGCAATGGAATCATAACCCGGATAATAAACTATGGTCGATTACCGAACGTAAAGGCTTTCTGCGTCTCAAAACCGGAAGAACAGATTCTCTTTTCCTTAAATCGAGAAATACACTGACTCAGCGTACTTTTGGTCCAACTTGTACAGGAACAACTTTACTCGATGTTTCAAAATTAAAAGATGGAGATTTTGCCGGATTGTGTACTTTCCAACGTAAATTTGGCTTAGTGGGTGTAAAAGTGCAAAACGGAGCTAAATATGTTTATATGGTGAGCAACAAAACAGATAAACCAACTGAATTACAAAGCATTAAACTTTCTCAAAACAAGGTTTTTCTCAGAATTGAGTGCGATTTCAGAAATAAAATTGACATTGCAAAATTCTTCTATAGCCTCGATGGAAAAACATGGAACAGCATTGGAGGAGAACTTAAAATGGAATACACTCTGATGGAGCACTTTATGGGTTATCGTTTTGGATTATATAATTATGCGTCCAAAAATCCGGGGGGATACGCTGATTTCGATTATTTCCATATAGAAGACAAGATAACAAAGGGACACTGATTGACCTAAAATATTGAAATCTAAAGCCCAAAATCTAACAACCTGAGTATTCTAACATGAAACACAAACATTTTCTCATTATCGGTTTTGCAATTATATTGTCACTTATAAGTGTCAAAGCACAAAACCCTATTATTCGCAATCAGTTTAGTGCTGACCCGACTGCACGTGTTTTTAACGGCAAAATATATCTTTATCCGTCGCACGACATTGTTGCTCCAAAGGATAAAAACTTAAGGAAGGACTGGTTCTGCATGGAAGATTATCACGTGTTCTCTTCCGAAAATCTGACCGATTGGACAGATCACGGTGTCATCGTCACGCAGACCAAAGTTCTCTGGCTCACTAAAACACACTACGATATGTGGGCTCCTGACTGTGTTTTCAAAAATGGTAAGTATTACTTCTATTTCCCTGTTGACGGTAAAATTGGTGTTGCCACGGCAAACAAACCGGAAGGTCCGTACACTGTTTTGGACAAACCTGTTATCGGTATCGGCGGTATTGACCCGTGTGTACTTTTGGACAAAGATGGTTCGGCATATATTTTCACAGCAAGAGGCCGTATAAGTGTTGCTAAACTCAAAGACAATATGATTGAAGTTGATGGCGATGTTCAAACCATTGCCAACCTTCCTGCCAAAGGACTTATCGAAGGCCCCTTTGCTTTCGAGCAGAATGGGAAGTATTACCTCACCTACCCTCATGTTGAAAATCAGATTGAGCGGTTGGAATATGCTATGAGCGATAGTCCCATGGGACCTTATAAACCGATAGGTGTCATTATGGACGAATCGGCTTCGGGCTGCTGGACTAATCACCAATCCATCGTCCAGTACAAAGGACAATGGTATCTTTTTTATCATGACAATGATTACTCTCCTAAGTTTGACAAAAACCGTTCGGTTCGCATCGACAGTTTATTTTTTAATACCGACGGAACTATTCAGAAGGTGAAACCTACTTTCCGCGGAGTTGGAATGACAAAAGCCACTGATAAAATTCAGTTAGACCGATACAGCCTTATCAGCGATAAAGGAGCAACGATTGCTTATAACGATACGCTGAATTATTTCGATGGTTGGAAAACCGTTTTCACAGAAAAAAATAGCTGGGTTCAATACAACAGTGTTGATTTTGGTGCTGAAAATTATAAATGGATTGAAATAAAATATCTTGCCAAAAATGGTGGAATTTTAGGTTTGAGTTTGAATCAACCACAATCAAAAGTTGAAATAAAAATAAAGCTTGAAGCCGGAACCAGTTGGCAAACTACCCGGGTAAAAGTAAAAGGACTGAAAACAGGCATTCAGAATATAATATTTTCGAATGCAGGAAATAAAGTTGTTGAAATTGACTGGGTTCGTTTTGACTAATTATGTCAATTTCTAACCTCAAAAAAAACTGATGTATAGATGTAAATCATATTGGAAATTTAAAATGGAATACGCAAAGAGTTTTCAATTAAAGGTAATATTGATGTTAGTAATATCTGTAAGCATTTTTTCAGCTAATGCTGCAAATCCTGTTTTCGACGGCACAATGACGATAAATGTAACGGGAAGCACTCGTACAATGGTTGTTCATGTTCCAGCTAATATTGAAGTAAACAGTCCATTAATGATATCTTTACACGGTCGCTGGGGGAATGGAGCAGGACAGCAGCAAAGTGCACAATTCGAAACCATAGCAGATTCAGCGCGTTTTATTGTAGTTTACCCCGATGGCTTGCCACAGGCAATTCTCGGAGGTGGTGGAAATACCGGCTGGGATGTAAGTGGAGCAACTTATGATGATATTGCTTTTTTTAAGGCTATCATTAATACCATGTACGATAAATATAAAATAAACAAGTCACGTGTTTATTTATCAGGATTCTCAATAGGTGGAATGGAGTGTTATCATGTGGCAAACGTTGCAGCTAACACATTTGCTGCTTTTGGATCTGTGAGTGGGTATCCGTTAAATGAATACCATCGGTATTATACCGGTAGTCGTCCGGTTCCATTTATCCACATTCACGGCAAAGAAGACGGTTTTGTTAAGGTTGACACCGTACCTATTATTGTAGACAACATGGTAATGCGGAATGGTTGTAATCCTGTTCCGGTAGTCACTAATAAGACCGGAGTTTACACAAAGAGTGTGTATTCGGCAGCTAATAATGGTTTTCAATATATTTATTATGCTCTTGACGGTAGAGGACATGAATACACTATTTCGAGCACATTCAATCCAAGCGTAGAAATATGGAACTTTGTAAAGCAATATGCTCTTAACGATGCCTGTGATACTACAATGAAGTGGAATCCAAATTTCCAGATGCAGAAGGAGGGCGTTGTGCCTGTAGGTTGGACAACTGTAGTGGATAGTAAAAGTGTCAGTGCTAGCGTTATTCAGACCGTAAGTAGTGGACCACGTATTATCACACTAGGTGAAGGAAGTGATTATCAACACGGATTTCTACTACAGTCAGGAATCACAACCGGATATCTGGCTTATGGTCTCAATAAACAACGCACCTTACAGCTTCAGTCTGGACATTATAAAATTAAGTTTGATGTGATTGCCTCTACTGATGCAAGTGTAGGAAAAACCCTTACAGTACAATTGATAAACCGTAATAATAGTTCTGACACCTACAGTTATACCGTTCAGCCTGTAAATTATATACATAATAATGTGGCTAAGAACTTTACGCAGGCATCTTTTGACCTGACAACTAAAAGCTACGGTGAATATCAACTGCGTTTAACATTGCCTGCCGGTACAGTTGAGGTTGTAGTGACAAATCTGGGGGTTTACTCTTCCACAGATGATAAGACGGCGGTTGAAACAATTTATAACACTCCAATTTCTACGGATGAACTTGTCAATGTTTATTCAGTGGCTGGAAACATGATAAGTTATAATAAGAGGATGTCCGACTCCATCAATGAATTAAAAAAAGGAGTTTATATAGTTTCGAGTTGTAGCAGAAAAAATGTAACGAAAGTATTGAAATGAGCAAATAACTTTATTATTTAATGTGTTATTATCTCTTTTTCAAACATGTACAATTAAAATTTTATACCATGAAAAGAAATCATCTATTTTTAGTATTTATGACATTTACGGCATTGTTCTTTTCACAAACTGTGTCTTCACAAACAAGCAGTTCATCATCTGATCCTGTAGTGAGAACTGTTGAAGATGGAGGAACAGGCTCGTTTAGCGCAATCATGTATACCGATAAGAGTTTTCCCACCCACACTCTTTTTCGACCGAAAAATTTGAGTGCATTCGGCAAACAGAATGGATTGCCAATCATAGTCTGGGGTAACGGAGCTTGTGCTAATTCCCCCTCGGGACATGTGAATTTCTTATCGGAAGTAGCATCTTATGGTTTTTTGGTCATTGCCATTGGCCCCATGCCACAGGAAGGCGAAGGTGGGGGCGGTAAATCCACATCTTCACAAATGACTGATGCTATCAATTGGGCAATTGCTCAGAACAACGACAAAAACAGCTCATTTTACAATAAACTGAATGTATCGAAAATTGCTGTTAGCGGTATGTCATGTGGCGGCTTACAAACGATTGAAATTGCTCCAGATCCTCGTGTAACCACTGCCGTTATTTGCAACAGCGGTATCATGATTAACCCAGTAAACGGATTTCCGGGAATGCCTGCTTTAACTAAAGAGTATCTTCAAAAACTTCATACACCAACATTATACATTCTTGGCGGTGAAAAAGATATTGCTTATGGTAACGGAATGGATGATTTTAATCACATCAATCACGTACCTGTTTTCGTTGCTAACATGGAGGTCGGTCATGGAGGCACTTACGGACAACCTCATGGCGGCGAGTTTGCCATTGTAGCAACTGCATGGTTCAAATGGCAACTAAAAGGAGACAACGAGGCAGGTAAGTTATTTACAGGCAATCCTTGCGGTCTTTCTCAAAATCCTTTGTGGAAAGTTGAAAAAAAGAAAATTCCATAATATCGTCATTAGTTACAAGTAAATAGTTACGAGTTTTAGAAAGTTAGAATAACAAATTAATTACCAAACAATCAAAAAATACAAAATGAAAAACAAGCATTTAGCTATTTTATTCATGACTCTTTTTATGGGTCAAATTTGTTTAGCTCAGACTACCATTGTAGAAGACTTCAAGCCTTCTACCGTAAATCAACCGGGACAAGAATTTCCGAAAGTTAACTCACAAGGCTATGTCCGTTTTCGTATAGTAGCACCTCAGGCGCAAAGCATTGTAGTAAGTCTTGGACTTGGTGGTGCTAAAGGAGGAACTCCTCTTGCCAAAGCAGAGGATGGTTCCTGGATGGGAACAACAGAAGGTCCGATGGATGAGGGTTTCCATTACTATCATTTGACCATTGATGGAGGCGTATTTAACGACCCAGGCGCATTAAATTTCTACGGTTCTACCCGTTGGGAAAGCGGTATCGAAATTCCAGCTCAAGATCAGGATTTCTACGCATTAAAGGACGTTCCTCATGGTAATGCTCAGCAAATTCTTTTCCCTTCAAAAAGTACCAATACTTCACGTAGAGCCTTTATTTATACTCCTCCGGGATATGACAAAGACGCAAAGAAACGCTATCCGGTGCTTTATTTACAACACGGTTGGGGTGAAGACGAAACTGCCTGGAATAATCAGGGACATGCTAATTTGATTATGGACAACATGATTGCCGAAGGTAAAATCAAACCATTTATCATTGTAATGACTTACGGAATGACAAACGATGCCAAACCGGGTACTATCCGAAGTTTCAGTGTTGCGCCGTTTCAAACCGTTTTGGTGGATGAATTAGTACCTTATGTTGATGCTAACTTCCACACACTTGCCGATAAAAGTAACCGTGCCATGGGAGGTCTATCGATGGGTGGTTTTGAAACTCACGCAATTACGCTTGCCCGCCCTGAAATTTTCTCGTACTATGCATTGTTAAGTGGTGGTACTTATACTCCGGCAGAAATTAAAGATAAATCGCAGGCAAAACTTATTTTTATGAGTTGCGGTAGTCGCGAAAATCCTGACGGAGTTAAGAAGGCTGCGGTCGATTTAAAAGAAGCAGGTTACAATGCCGTTTCCTATGTTTCTGAAAATACGGCTCACGAGTTTCAGACCTGGCGTCGCAGTTTGAAAGAACTTGCTCCACTGCTTTTTAAATAAAAACTTTAATTAATAACAAATAATATTATCATGAAATACAAACCATTAGCTATCCTATTGCTATCCGCATCAACAAGCTTAATATGTATGGCTCAAACGACAGCCGTAGTAGAAGACTTCAAAACAACACCCACTACTCAGCAAGAGAAGAAATTTCCACAGGTGAATTCTGAAGGTCGGGTGCGTGTTAATATTTCTGCACCACAGGCATTTAAAGTGCAACTGGATATCGGTGCTGTAAAATACGACTTGGTGAAAGACGATAAAGGTGTCTGGACCGGCGAATCTGCTCCACAGGATGAAGGTTTCCACTATTACCAACTCAATATCGATGGAGCCTCAGTTCCTGATCCAGGAAGTTTGTATTATTACGGAGCCAGCCGTTGGGGTAGCGGTATCGAAATTCCTGCCAAAGATCAGGATTTCTATGCATTAAAGAATGTTCCTCACGGACAATTACGGGAGAATCAATATTTCTCAAAAACATCTAACAGTGTCCGTCGCGTTTATATTTATACTCCGCCTGGATACGATAAAGATAATAAAAAATACCCTGTGTTATATCTCCAACACGGTATGGGCGAAAATGAAACAGGCTGGGGCAATCAGGGACATACTGGCTTGATTATGGATAATCTTATTGCTGAAGGTAAGGTCACTCCATTTATTATTGTAATGGAAAACAGCAGCGTAAATTTTGGAGGCACTCCTCGTGGACAAAGACCTACAGGCGCACCAACAGCTGCTGCTCAGGTTGCTAATGCTCCACGTACAGGAGGAGCCGGGGCTTCTTTGGCTGGAATGAACTTTGCAGGACAGTTTGAACGGATCCTTTTTGACGATTTATTTCCTTATATTGAATCTAATTATCGTGTCATTCCTGATCAAGCACATCGGGCTATGGCTGGACTGTCAATGGGCGGTATGCAAACCCATTCCATCGTTGTTGCAAACCCTGACAAATTCTCGTATGTTGGCATGTTTAGCAGTGGAACCTTCTCTCCTACTGAGATCAAAGATATTGAATCGTTTAAAAAGACTGTCAAGGTTATATTTATGAGTTTTGGAGGTCGCGAAGTTGATTCATCCAAAATAGTTACGACGGCTGAAGAATGGAATAAAGCAGGTATCAAGGGAGTTTCCTATATTTCACCTGAAACTGCTCACGAATGGCAATCATGGAGAAGGAGTCTGCATGAATTTGCGCCACTTCTTTTTAAATAATCAAGCGAATTAGAATTAGAATTAGAATATTGGTATAAGCGTTTAGACCGCAGTATCGATATTTTATTGAAAATGGAGATTGCTGTTCAAAATAGATTCATGTTGGAGCTAATCCCGTAGTACTTTTAAAGAATTACCTATTAGTATACATAAGTGAGTAACACCCAATTGTTGTTCGTAATACATGGTCTGATAATTAGAAATAAACTGACCACGCCGCAAGCGGACGGAGTGTTAATTATTCCCTTTCTCCATGTAAAAATGAGATTAAACTATAAATATGAATTGCCAACTTCGCCATTCTAACAAATAACTAGCAATTAAAAAAAAATTAAAAATTAAAGAATATGAATCTCAACTCTCGAAAAATATCTGTATTTGAAAAGGTAGGATACAGTCTGGGCGATTTAGCTGCTAACCTGGTTTTTCAAACATTAATTACATATTTAGCATATTTCTATACCGATATTTATGGACTTAAAAGTACTGATGCTTCATTAGTAATGCTTGTCGTAGGCTTAATTGCTGCCTTTATATTTAATCCGATAATTGGAGTGTTAGCTGACAGAACCAAAACGAAATGGGGAAAATTCAGGCCATGGATTCTGTACACAGCCATTCCTTTGGGAGTTGTAGCGCTTCTTGCATTTTCAACACCCAATTTTTCGTACAAAGGGAAACTAATCTATGCTGCTGTCACTTATTCCCTCTTGTTGATGTTGTATGCTTCGAGTAACTTACCATACTCAGCATTGAGTGGTGTAATAACTGGTGATATGAGCGAAAGAAACAGTATTTCGTCGTACCGTTTTGTGGCAGTAATGTTTGCTCAATTTTTTGTACAGGTGTTTATGTTGCCCATTATTGAATATGTTGGACATGGAGATAAGGCAGTTGGGATTGAGTCAGTAATGACATGGATGGCAATTGTTGGTACTGTCATGCTATTGATAACATTTTTCACAACTAAGGAACGTATTGTTCCCAGTGTGGAACAAAAATCATCGATAAAAGATGACTTATCAGATCTAGTGAAGAATAAGCCTTGGTTAATTATGCTCAGTTTGACAATTTTGGTGTTCATAACCCTTACAATGAAGGGTAGTTCGTATGTATACTATTTTAATAATTATGTAGATAAGAAAGCACTTGCAGAGTTTATTAGTCCAGTTATTTCTGCTTTATCTGGTGTAGGCATCAATTTCTTTGGATCAGACCCAGTTGCTGCCGGTTTTGGTTTGTTTAACGCAGGAGGCATTATCTTTATGATCGTTGGTATTTCATTGTCAAAAAAACTTGCAGATAAATATGGTAAACGTGATGTTTATAAATATGGTTTGCTTGTTGCGACTTTTTTTATCTTCGACTTTTTCTTTTTCAAACCGGATAACGTGTTCTTAATGTTTGGGTCCCAAATTTTACATGGATTTTCGTATGGCATTACCATTCCTATTCTCTGGGCTATGATTGCCGATGTTGCCGATTATTCAGAATGGAAAACCAACCGTAGAGCAACTGCAATTATTTTTTCAGCAATGATGGTTGGACTTAAAGTCGGACTCTCAATTGGAGGGGCTTTAGTTACTTGGATTTTGGGTTTGTATGGATATATTTCTAAAGAAGGTGCAGTCGTTGGGCACGAAACCATTCAACCTACGTCTGTTGCCGAAGGTGCAAAATTACTTGTAAGTATTTTTCCTTCAATCACCTTCATTATCGGTTTTTGTCTACTTTTCTTCTACACCATTGATAAAAAAATGGAAGTAAAGATTGAAGCTGAATTGAAAGAACGTAGAGCCAAGAAGAAATAAGTTATAGCTATTGTAGTTAAATAAATAACAAATACTAAACAAATAATTTTACAAATGAAATTTAAAGCTATTTTTATAATTGCCGCTATGGCTTTTTTAGCATTTTCAAATGCAACGGCTCAAAAAACATTAGCTGAAGCTACCAAAGGAAAATTTCTATTTGGGGTAGCTGTCAATATGCCACAAGTAAATGGCGTTAATCCAAGTGATTCAGAACTTATCGCCAATGAATTCAGTGCTATTGTTGCTGAAAACTGCATGAAACCTCAGCCAACCCAACCCGAAGAAAATAAGTTTGTTTGGGATGACGCTGATAAATTTGTAGCTTTTGGAGAAAAAAATAAACAGGTTGTAACCGGCCATTGCCTTATTTGGCATTCGCAGATAGGTAGATGGATGTTTGTAGATGAAAATGGGAAAGACGTATCGCCTGAAATTTTGAAAGAACGTATGCGTCAGCACATTTATGCTGTTGTAGGTCGCTACAAAGGTCGTGTAAAAGGTTGGGATGTTGTTAACGAAGCCTTTGAAGACAATGGGACATACCGCAAGAGTAAATTTTATCAGATTTTGGGCAAAGATTTTATAAAATATGCCTTCCAGTTTGCTCATGAAGCTGACCCAAATGCCGAGTTATATTACAACGATTATAATGTAGAAACACCGTCTAAATGCGATGCAATTGTCCAACTGGCAAAGGAACTCAAGGGTGCAGGGTGCAGAATTGATGCTGTTGGTTCTCAATCGCACATGCATATGAAAGCGCCTACACTTGAGGCAACAGAAACCAGTTTTAAAAAACTAAAAGCAGCCGGTGTACATATTCTCATCACCGAATGGGATATTTCTATTCTTCCAAGTCCTTATGATGGGGCAAATGTTTCTGCTAGTTTTGCTTATTCAAAGGAAATGGATCCTTATCGTGAAGGAGTGCCTGACTCAATTCAACAGAAATGGAATAAACGTGTTCTGGATATATTCGGACTGTTTCTTAAATACGACGATGTCGTTGATCGGGTTACAGTTTGGGGGTTGAACGATGCTTCAACATGGTTAAATGGATTCCCAATCCGCGGCAGAAAAGATTATCCTGTCCTTTTCGACCGAAAAAACCAACGCAAAGCAGTTGTTAGTGATATGATTCTGATGGCAAATAAACACAAATCGAAAAAATGAAAACACCAAGATATTTAGTGCCAAATTTATATACTGCAGATCCGGCAGTTCATATTTTCAACAGGAAAATATTTATTTACCCTTCGCACGATGTCGAGTCTGGCATTCCCGAAAACGATAACGGTGATCATTTTGATATGCGCGATTACCATGTATTTTCGATGGACAGCATTGATGGTGAAGTAACCGATCATGGTGTCGTGCTCGATGTTAAGAGTATTCCGTGGGCAGGTCGTCAACTTTGGGATAGTGACGCAGCGCACAAAGACGGCAAGTATTATATCTACTTCTCGCTTAAGGATAGAAACGATGTATTCCATATTGGTGTAGCGGTGAGCGATCGTCCCGAAGGACCTTTCGTAGCAGAAGACAGTCCGATAAAAGGAAGCTATTCTATCGATCCCTGCGTTTTTGAGGAAGAAGATGGAAGTCACTACATGTATTTTGGCGGTTTATGGGGCGGACAACTTCAACGTTACCGCGACAATAAAGCGATTGAATGTGGTCATGAACCTGCTGATAACGAACCATCATTGTGTCCTAAAGTGGTAAAAATAAGCGATAACATGCTCGAATTTGCAGAAGAGCCAAAAGATTTACTTATCCTGGACGAAAATGGGGAACCATTGAAAGCCGGCGATCATGACCGTCGCTTCTTCGAAGCTTCATGGATGCACAAATACAACGGTAAATACTACTTCTCTTATTCAACAGGTGATACACATTTGCTGTGTTACGCAGTGGGCGATAATCCCTACGGTCCGTTCACGTATCAGGGAGTTATTCTGACACCTGTTGTTGGTTGGACTACGCATCACTGTATTACCGAAATTGCTGGAAAATGGTATCTCTTCCACCACGACAGTGTCCCATCGGGTAGTCGCACGTGGTTGCGTAGCCTGAAAGTGATAGAACTGGAATATAACGAAGATGGCACGATAAAGACTATTGATGGAGTAGGAAAGTAATTACTGAATTTATCTCAAAGCTAGAACTGCTAACATCTAAAACAGCGTATGGTGAAATAGCGTCAACACTTGTATAGGTTTCTCTTAGCCATGCTTTTCCAGTTGAATGAAAATATTCATTGTATTCATCACATTTTGATTAAAGAGGCTGTCTCAAAATTAGACATGAGACAGCCTCTTATTAGTATGTATTAACTTGAGTTCTGAATATGAAATATAATTGGGATTTTACAAAATACCGACAATCAATCTGGAATAACTGGAATGGTACGGTGCGCTACACCTTATTTAGGGACAGAGTCCCTAAATAAGGTGTAGAATTTGGATCACTCCGTAACAAAAGGTGCAGCACCGCACCATTCGCTTAATTATAAGAATAGAATCTGCTGGCTTATCCCGAACTCAGGTTATTAGGTATTTCTTGAAGATTATTTTTTTTGGGTATAAATATAGAAATAGCATTTATATAAATTCATATCTTAAAAACGGCTTTGCAATATCGTAATTTCACAAACAACACAAACAACAGAAACGTCCTTTGATTGCAAATTGTGCAATAGTTATTATTGCTCATTTCTACAGCATTTTTTCCAATTGAGATATCTTTGCTCTTTAGCTATGTATACAATTCTATTATGAGCTATTTTTATGTGAACTAGCATGATTTAGTTGACTATACATTTTTGTTTTAGATGAAAGATTTCTATCTTTGTAAACAATCTAATATTTGATTAACCTTGAATTCGTCTTCATATACTGACTTATTTTTCAGAGTATGTAAAATTTGTTATGTAAAACATCATCCAAAATGAGAATTAAATTCCTAGTTGCGATCTTCTCGCTAACATTTTTTTCATTACATTCTTCTAACGTAAAGTTTTACAGCATAAATTCGTTGTACGGGATTTCAATGCGGGAGTCGGCTTCGGTTTGCAAAGATAATAACGGATTTATTTGGACTTCTTCTAAAGCTGGAGTTTTAAGGTTTGCTGGAGATGATTACCATATTTACCAACTTCCATATGAGAATGCAGATATAATTTCAGTAAAACTTGTGTATACAAATTCAAACTTGTTAGCATACACAAATAATGGTCAACTATTTCGTTATAACGCAATTAGTGATCAATTTGATTTTTTAGTCAGCATGACCAACGTGCTGAATAATAAATACATATCGGTCAGCAGTGTACTTATAGATAATTCCGGGTCTTATTGGATTGCGACAACTTCATTTGGTTTGTTTAGGTATCAAACAGGGCGTCTTTCACTTGTTCATAATTCAAATGAAAATGATTATATAACTTGGTACAACTCAAATAATTTCTTTGTGGCCAGACCAGATGGTATTTGGTTATTAGATAAACAGACGTTGAAGAAGCAATGTCTTTATAGGTATAGCCATAAATTCGATTTGCGCGTTTCCAAGTTATTTTACGATGCTAAAGCAAAAAGACTTTGGATTGGAACACTGTCGAGCGGTTTATTTTATTATGATTTAAACAGTCGAAGCATATCCAAAGTGCAAATAAATTCTATTCCTAAACAACCAATTCTAGCAATTGAAACAAATTCCGATGCAACAATTTTAATTGGAATTGACGGTCAGGGTCTTTGGGAGTTGAACAAGCAAGGGACAAAGATTTTGAATGTATATAAAGATGATGTTAATAATCCGTCTTCGCTTCGAGGAAACGGAGTATATGATATATTTAACGACCAGAATAAACGTATATGGGTGTGTACATATAGTGGTGGAGTCTCCTTTTTTGATCAAACTTCTCCTTTGATTGGTCAATTAACTCATACGATAAATAATCCAAACTCTACTGTAAACAACAATGTCAATAAAATTGTACAAGACAAAAGAGGGAATATTTGGTTTGCTACGGATAATGGATTAAGTTGCAAGGAGTTCGGCACAGGAAATTGGAAAACATTTTATCAAAACCAACTGAATCAGGCTGCAGTTTTTGTTTCGTTATGCGAAGATGACAATGGTCGAATATGGGCTGGCACATATTCTTCTGGCATTTACGTTCTTGATGAGGGTACAGGTCGTGAATTAGCGCATTATTCTAAAGAAACAATCGGACTTTCTTTAGAAACTAATTTTGTATTGGACATTTTTAAAGATAGTTATGGAGACCTTTGGATTGGAGGTGTCCAAGGCAATCTGATTTGTTATCTATCAAAAGAAAATAAATTTCGAAATTACTCATCGCAGCCTATCTACACTTTTGCCGAATTGTCGCCCGGCCAAATTCTTTTGGCATGTACATATGGATTATGTCTTTTGGATAAAAAAAGTGGAAAAATAACAACATTACAGGATGGTTCTCTTGTTCAAGATGTTATCGCCTTAAATGGAGAAATATGGATTTGTACAAGTGGTGAGGGTTTAATCAGGTATAACCAGAAAACAAAACAAAAACAAAAAATTACGACCGCATCCGGATTACCCTCTAATTATGTAAATAGCATAATGTATACTGACGGATATTTGTGGTTGGGGACGGAAAATGGTTTGTGTCGATTGAATCCTAAAAACATGAACATACTCACTTACAACGCTGTATATCAACTGTCCAGCGTTTCGTTTAATCGAAACTCACATTGCAAGCTTAGTGATGGACAATTAATTTGGGGAACCAACAATGGCGCTGTTCGTTTTTCACCCAAATTATTGACGGAAACCCGATCAAAAGGTGCGGTATTTTTTCAGAATCTTACATTGTCAGGCCGCTCTATACGAAATAGCTTAAGCACTCCATTAGATAGCTTGCAAAAATTGTCATTGAACTACAGTCAGAATACATTGCATTTAGACCTTTTACCAATTGGAAATGTTTCGGGAGCCAAATTTTCCTGGATACTAGATGGCTTTGATAACAGCTGGAGTCAGCCATCAGGAAACCGTTCTGTACAATATTCTAATATTCCAAGTGGACATTATGTTTTGAAGATAAGGCTATATGATAGTTCGCTTTCTCAAATAATCGCAGAGCGATCTTTGCCTTTAATAGTTGTTCCTCCTTTTTGGAAAACCTGGTGGTTTAATATTCTATTATGGGCATTTTTGGGGGGCATTTTTTACATCTCTTTGAAATACTATATTGAACGACTAAAACAACAGCATACTGAAGAGAAAGTCAGATTCTTTACAAATACAGCTCATGACTTCAGGACTTCCTTGACATTAGTTAAGGCTCCGATTGAAGAACTGAGGAAAGAACAAAATTTGTCTGAAACAGGACGGCATTACCTTTCACTAGCCATTGAACAGACAAGACGCCTTTCTTCGGTTGTAACTCAATTGATGGATTTTCAAAAAGTAGATATAAAAAAAGAACAGCTGGTTCTGGGTATGGTGGATATCGTTAGTTTGATTGAACATCGTCTAGCAATGTTCGAGTCAATAGCAAAAGGTCAAAAAATAAATTTGCATTTTGTCTCAAATAAGGAGAACTATCAAACAGCTGTTGATGAGGCAATGATGGAAAAAATAATTGATAATCTGATTTCAAATGCGATCAAATATTCACAACCTGACAATCATGTTCAGATAAATCTGAAATGCGAATCTGATAGGTGGATGTTGGAAATAAAAGATAACGGATTAGGAATTAGCAACAAAGCTAAAAACAAACTATTCAGAGAGTTTTACAGGGGTGAAAATGCAATTAATTCGAAGATAGTGGGTTCAGGTATTGGACTTTTGCTAGTAAAAAATTATGTTGAGATGCATAACGGCAATATTAGTTATGTTAGTGAGGAAAACGTCGGGTCATCTTTTAAGATTATCATTCCATTTAAAGAGGTTTTAGAGGAGACGAAAAGAAGAAATATCGAAAAACAAGAAATACTATCATTTGAATCGACAGAAACAGATTCTCAACCTTTGTTGAAAGAGGATAAATTACAAAAAAGAGAAATGCGTATTCTAATTGTTGAAGATAATGATGATCTACGAAACTTTATGTCACATCCCCTTCAGGCAGATTTTGAGGTTTTGTTAGCCGAAGATGGAGCTAAGGCTTGGGATATTATTCAAAAACAGATGCCTGATCTGGTTGTCTCGGACGTAATGATGCCGCGAATGGATGGATTTGAACTTTGCAAATTAATAAAATCAACTTATGAAACATCGCATATTCCGGTTATATTACTTACAGCACTTTCTGGTAAGACAGAGCAATTACACGGATTAGGTCTGGGAGCAGATGATTATCTAACTAAGCCTTTTGATATGACACTGCTTGTACAAAAAATAAAGTCAATCATTCGTAATCGAGAGGCCGTCAAAGAAAAGGCTTTGAAATTAATCAAAGGGTCTGTGAATGATAATGAACAGATTTTAGCCAATGAACATAATGACCAATTTTTGAAGAAAATACTGGAAGTGATTCGTACCAACATGGCAAATACCGAATTTGGAAAGGAAGATTTTGCTTCAGCTATGAATGTCAGCACTTCATTGCTTTATAAAAAAATAAAGTCACTTACCAATCAGTCTCCAACAGATTTTATCAAGATGGTTCGTTTAGATCATGCATTGGAATTGTTACAGAGTCGTAAGTATAGCGTTACTGAAGTTAGCGAGCTTTGCGGCTTTTCTTCAATCGGATACTTTAGTACTGTCTTTAAAAAACATTTCGGAAAATCTCCTACCGATATATAATATATTGGTATTCCATTTTTAGATATGAGCAAAATCGAACATAATACATACTGAGATTAGCTCTACCATTTCAAAAAATAGCTACAGTTAATTCAATCAGTTGAATTAACTGTAGCTATTTTTTTCAACTATTAGAATATCGAAAGGAATTTGTATATACTCCTAAAGGGTTTAATGTTTCATTCCGGGAAGCAAGCTACAGTTTCTGATTAAACCCTGTTTATATTGAATGAAGAACAAATCCGCATTCCCCCTCCCACCCTACTTCTTGCATTCAAATAATCTTCCAAGCTTCAATTTTACTGTCTCGTGTACAGTATTCATTCATATTAGTTTTATGTGAATAATATTCAATGATAAAACAGTAATATTTAATGCAACATATCGTTTTTTTAGATATTTGTGTTTTATATGTCTAAAATTGAAAACTATATATCTTAATTCAAAAGCAAAAAACTTCATCCATCTTTAATTTTGTGTCATAAACATGAATCGTCTGTTTTGGTTTGATCATCATGTTTGTGTAAATTCATGGATTAGAAAGAAAGGTATTGGTTCTTTGAGGCAAAAGAGATGTGTCTAGTTAACAATTTCATTTGTTCGACATAGAGATTAGGGTGAGTTTTCACTCCAATCTTTATGTTGAATATAAGAACCAAAGTCAAAAAAAAAACTCTTTAGATTAGAATCTTGGATAGCTTACGATGAAAATATATCGTTAAAGATATAGAATAAAATAACTACAAAAACTTTATGACACAAATTTGCTAAATGAAAAAAAGAGTTTCAATCATTTTTATTGGCTTAATCAGCCTATTACATCCCTTAACAGGAATTTCTCAATCTGTTTCTTTTAAAACATTTATGAACCCTGTAATTCCGGGCGACCATTCCGATTGTACGTTAACAAAAGTCGGAGACGATTTTTACACAACAGGGTCTTCTTTTAATCCGACTCCGGTTATTTATCATTCTACTGATTTAATTCACTGGGAAGCGATTGCTCAGCCGGTTTCTGCAGAATGGTCTCAATATGGAGATGCATCGAGTGCAGGTTGTTGGGGTGGACAAATAGTTTATTACGATAATAAGTATTGGGATTTTTTCTCCAGAGCTAACACAATGTATTTTGTGACAGCAGATCAACCTAAAGGACCATGGACAACGCCAACAAAAGTCAATAATCCTTCTCAGCTCTCGTATGGTCTTGGATATGACAATTCAGTATTTATTGATGATAATGGTAAATGGTATCTTGTAGTAAAAAACGGACAAACAAATAATGGAATTGTAGAACTGGATAAAACCGGACAGCCAACAGGTGTTGTTTATGATCTGAATTGGTTAAATCCTAGAAACAAAGATGGACAAACAGTTTTTAGTTGGGCCGAAGGTCCGGTTATGTGGAAACATGAAGGATATTATTATTACTCCTTTGCACGTGATGTATCTGGCGGACAAAAAGTGATGCGAAGCAAAATACTAACGGCAGAACAGTCGAGCTGGACTGTTCCGGTAGATATGTTCAATGAGAATGATCCTAATAAATCAAAAGCTATCTTTTTTGGTCCAAATCATGCATCTGCTGTTGTACATTTAAATGATGGTACAAACTGGCTTTTGCATCCGGTGTGGGCAAGAGCAAATAATAATGAATGGTATGGTCAGGGTCGTCAGGGGTTATTAAACCAGGTAAAATATGGTGCTGAAGGAAATGTATTGGCTGAATATCCTGTGAACATGATGAAAAATGCACCGGCATTACCTTCAAGTGGGATTTCGTGGATGGTTCCAAAATCAGATTTCTTCACGTCTGAAAAACTTAACCCAGAATGGTCTTTTTTAGGATATACTCCTTCAGCTCTTTGCTCGCTGACCGACCGATCCGGCTGGTTAAGACTAACCCCAAAAAGCTCTACAAAGGCAAACACTATTATAAAAACTGATCCGGAACACAACTATTCATTGATAACACGCGTCGATTTTAATTCAAATTCGGCTTCAGATGAAGCAGGGTTGAGGATTAACAATGGTCAGGAAAATTTGTTTGCCAAAGTTTATAGTGCTTCAAATAGCAAAGGTGAAAAAAATATTTGTTTCAGTTTTAATAAAATTCATTATGAAGTTGAAAATAAAATCGGAACTATCGTTTGGCTAAAATTGGAAAGAAATAATCATGAATTAACTGGTTTCTTTAGTGCAGATGGTGCGAAATGGACACAGATTGGCGATAAAATAAATGTTGAAACACTTGACAGTTTTACTTTCAATTATAATGGTTGGTGTGGAAATAGACAAGGGCTATATGTTCAGGGAGCAAATCATGCAGATTTTGACCTGTATATCTATCGTGATGCATATTCACCGATACTTGCTGAATGTCCGGCAAATCAATCTGGAACGATAAAAACAGTATCAGCTAACGGGGTTAGTTTACTTGATGATATTCACAATAACGATTGGGCTTTATATGCCGGTGTTGAATTTGGCAGTAAGGACTACAACAAAGTATCCAGTAAAGTCTCTTTCTCAGCGTCTAGTAACACTAAGGGCGGTAAAGTGGAAATATGGTTGGATTCAATAAATACAGGGAAGAAAATTGCTACTTGTAAAATAGAAAATACTGGCAACTTATCAACTATAAAAACTTTTACTGCCAAAACTATTCCCACAACCGGAAGACATGATGTTTATCTAAAATTCGTAGGGAATAAAGACAATAAATTATTTACACTAAAGGATTTTATTTTTAAAAATTAGAGCGAACTATATATATTCCTGTTATGAAATATGAGTAATCTAAATTATAATTTATTATCACTTTAGATTACTCATATTTTGGCAAGAAGCTATCCGTTTCTAGAGGAATTGGGAATGTATTTTATAACCGTGGAAAACACAGGCAACAACAAAGAGAGATTTAGAGTCGGCTAAATAAATTTATACAACTGTCTATTACCTGTATACAAAAAAAATAGTGTAGATTTGCACTGCCTTTATCCCATGAAATAGTCAAGAACAATGTGTTCACTTATTCATGTTTTGAATTAGAGCTAAACTAGATATTGCATAAAATTATGTTATGCAATATCCACGATTAGCTATTTTTAGTTTTCTTAGTTGTAAATCTTTTAAATGTCCTTAAATTTAATTATTTAGAATGAAAAAAGCAATCGTGGATTTGGTCAAACCAATCCAATTTATCAAATTCATTTCTTTTGTTGGCTGCATATCACTTTCAGTTTTTCAACTTTCAGCCCAAAATAATGCTGTTCGGGAAAAGGGAAAGAAGAGTGAATCTAAAACCATTAATTCCCTAAAATATAGAAATGTATTTCTTGAATTTGGTTATAAGAAAAGTGATATTGACAATAAAGTGGCTAAAGCCTATCATGATCTTTTTGAAGGCCCAAACAAAGTTTATTTTGAAGTGGGCGATTCAATGGGTTATGTTTCTGACATTAAAAACAAGGATGCACGAACGGAAGGGCTATCCTACGGTTTAATGGTTGCTGTTCAACTAAATAAGAAGGATGTTTTTGATCGTATTTGGAGATGGACAAATAAATATTTACAACATCATGGTGGCGCACGCGATACTTATTTTGCTTGGAGCGTAGAACCCAATTCTGTAAAACACAATTCGGAAGGCTCAGCTTCTGACGGTGAACTCTATTTTATTACTGATCTTTTGTTTGCTTCCAACCGTTGGGGCAACAACACCGGTATCAACTACTACGCCGAAGCCAGAAAAATTCTTGATGCTATGTGGAGTAAAAATGGTACCGGAGGAGTTCGCAATCTGATAAATGTTGAACATAAAATCATTACGTTTACTCCGGATAACTACGGATACAACTGGACAGATCCTTCCTATAATTTGCCTGCTTTCTTTGAAGTATGGGCTGAATATGCAAAAGATGGCAAAGAACAATTTTATCGCGAATGCGCTGATTCTGCGAGGATGTATCTCAGAAAAGCATGCCATCCTGTAACAGGACTCAATGCAGATTATACTGAATTTAATGGGAAACCACGTTCTTCATGGTCAATGCCTGCAGCCTTCAGGTACGATTCGTGGCGCGTTCCTATGAATATTGCTATGGATTATGCTTGGTATGGTAAAGATAAAGAATGGCAACAGGATTATTGTAGCAGGATTCAAAATTTCTTATTAAGTAAAGGTGTTGATACATTCGAAGATCAATTTAATGTAGATGGAAGTCGTCCTGATTTTATTCTACAGGCAGGAGGATTTAAAAAGTTACGCCATTCTTTAGGGTTGGTTTCAACGGCAGCTGCTACCTCAATGATTGGTAATCAACCTCAAAGTAGAAAGTTTGTAGATGCTTTGTGGAATGCAAAACTTGAGCCTTATGAAGATGGATATTTTGACCCATACTACGACGGTTTGTTGTATTTGTTTAGTCTCATGCACTTGAGTGGTAATTATCAAATAATTACACCTAATGCTAATTAACCAGACTTCGTCCTACCTTATTGATAAAACACAGCACACACTAATAAATGAGAGCATTTAAGATTATATTCATATTAATGCTTCCTACTACCATTTTAGCGCAGGAAATAATTAATTTATACCCGGGTAAGATTCCTAATTTCAAAAAATCTGAGATAAAGGAAACTTTTACTTCGGGCATGTTTAGAAATGTGACAACGCCAACATTGGAAATATATCTTCCTGATAAAGAAAAAGCTACCGGCACAGCAGTAATAATTTGTCCGGGTGGAGGTTATAGTGTAATTGTGTATCAGGGAGAGGGCATCTCAACTGCTAAAGAATTTGCCAAAAATGGTATCGCTGCATTTGTACTCAAATACCGGCTTCCCCATGATTCAACTATGGAAGATAAAAAAGTTGGTCCTTTGCAAGATGCTCAGCAAGCCATTAAAGTAGTAAGAGAAAATGCGTCTAGATGGAGCGTCGACCCCAATAAAATAGGAATTATGGGCTTCTCGGCCGGAGGTCATTTAGCATCAACAGAAGCAACGCATTTCAAAAGTGCATTAATCGAAAACGGCAATAGCACCAGCTTACGACCTGATTTCCAAATTTTGGTATATCCTGTAATAAGTATGCAAGATAAATTGACTCATACCGGTTCAAGAAGCCAGTTATTAGGGAACAATCCTTCAAAAGAAACTGTAGATATATTTTCGAATGAATTACAGGTTGATGAGATAACACCGCCTGCATATATAACTCACGCCGCCGATGATATAACGGTTGATGTCGACAATTCTATCAACTATTTCGAATCTTTACGTCATCACAACATATCAGTAGAAATACACATTTATCCAAAAGGTGGACACGGTTTTGTGTTTGGTCACCAAGGCTGGATGGATCCTTTATTTAAATGGATGACAGACTCAAAATTTACCAATAAATCAAGATAACACGTTAATAAATCCTATGCATTATGAAACAAATCACAATCATTTTTATAATATTTCTTGCGTTTAGCTTCAACGCTAATTCGCAAAATGTGGTCTCACCGGCCCCTTTTGGTTTCGACATTGTACGAGAAGGTATCCCCCACGGAAAAATTGACACTATTACCTATAATTCAAAAACTGTGGGTGTGAAACGCAAAGCGCTCATATACACACCTCCCGGATATTCAAAAGACAAAAAATACCCTGTTCTTTATTTGTTGCATGGTATTGGCGGTGACGAGAAGGAATGGTTCAATCAAGGTCAGCCTCAAGTTATTCTTGACAATCTATACGCTGAAAAGAAAGTGGAACCTATGATTGTAGTTTTGCCAAACGGACGTGCTATGAAAGATGATCGTGCCACCGGTGATGTGTATGGTAAAGCAGCAGCTTTTACTACTTTTGAACAAGACTTGCTTAAAGACCTGATTCCTTCGGTCGAAAAAAACTACCCAGTCATAAAAGACAGCCAACATAGAGCCATTGCCGGTTTATCAATGGGTGGCGGACAATCACTGAACTTTGGTCTTGGAAATCTTGATACATTTGCATGGGTTGGTGGATTTTCATCGGCTCCAAATACCAAACAACCTCAAGAATTGATGCCAAAACCAGAAGAAGCCAAAACTAAACTGAAACTACTGTGGATTTCTTGTGGTGATAAAGATGGTTTAATGAGTTTCAGTAAGCGTACGCACGATTATATGAAAACCAATGGAGTTCCTCATATATTCTATGTAGATCATGGTTATCATGACTTTAAGGTTTGGAAAAATAGTTTATATATGTATTCCCAACTTATCTTTAAACCGGTGGATGTGACATCGTTTGAAAAAATAAGTAATGTAGGTAGACCAGCTGAAACAAATGTAAGATCAGCCAAATATCCACAAATTTTACCCGATGGTCATGCTGTTTTTCGGATTAAAGCCCCTGAAGCGCAAAAGGTACAACTTGATTTGGGTAAAAAATATGACATGATAAAAAATAATGAAGGTGTATGGGAAGTGACATCTGATTCGTTAAGCGAAGGAATTCATTATTATTCTTTGATAATTGATGGAGTTGCAGTTGCTGATCCGGCAAGCGAGACATTCTATGGTATGGGCCGTATGGCAAGTGGTTTTGAAGTGCCTTTCAAAGGTGATAGTTATTACGAAGAAAAAGACGTCCCTCACGGCGATATCCGTATCAAACGGTATTACTCAAATGTAACAAATTCATGGCGTAATTTTTACATGTATACTCCTCCTGAATATGACGAAAATACCAGTGCAAAATATCCGGTATTATACATTATGCATGGTGGTGGCGAGGATCAACGTGGTTGGGCTACACAGGGCAAAACAGATTTGATTCTCGACAACCTCGTTGCCGCAAAAAAGGCGGTTCCTATGATTGTGATTATGGTTGATGGAAACCTTCCATTAAATGGTTTTGGCGAGGAATCGTTAAGAGTATTTGAAAAGGAACTGAAACAAAGCATTATTCCATTCGTAGAAAAAAATTACCGCGTAAAAACCGAACCGCAATATCGCGCTCTTGCAGGATTGTCGATGGGCGGTATTCAAACTCTGTATGCCGGTATTAGAAACACCGACATGTTCTCCTACCTTGGTGTATTCAGTTCTGGCTGGTTTGCGAACCAAAAAGACCTAACAGATCCTCAATACGAATATTGGGAAAATAATGCTGATAAGATAAATAGCAATTTAAAGAAATTCTGGATTTCACAGGGTGGAAAAGAAGATATTGCATGGCAAAATTGCCAATTAATGCGCTCGAAATTAGATGAAATGAAGATTAAATATTCTTACAGCGAATATCCCGGAGGACATAGTTGGCCGGTTTGGAGAAATAATATCTTCAATTTTGCTCAGATTTTGTTCAAATAGTGTTTCCGAAGTCTGCTCTTAGTGAATTATAGGTCGTAAAAATCGTTAAATCTAATAAATGAAAGAAATGAAAATATTGCAAAAAAATTTGTGGATATTTGTTCTGTGTCTTTTTCAATCATTGCAACTTGCACATGCCCAACACGGCGGAGAACTCAAAATGTGGTATGATAAACCGGCTAAGGTATGGAACGAAGCACTTCCTATCGGGAATGGCCGTATCGCAGCAATGGTTTTTGGTGATCCTACAAAAGAGAAACTACAACTCAACGAAAGCTCTTTTTGGTCAGGTGGACCCTCTCGAAACGATAACCCTGATGGGTTGAAAGGGTTGGATTCGATTCGCTACTATATTTTCAACGGCAATTATGAACGAGCTAATGTGTTGTCAAATAAATATTTGACAGCAAAGCAGTTGCATGGGTCAAAGTTCCAGTGTGTTGGAAATCTTAACCTGGCATTTGATGGAAATGAAAATTATACTGATTATTATCGGGAACTTGATTTGGAAAGAGCTATTTTCACTACAACTTATAAAGTAGGGAATGTTACCTATAAAAGAGAAGTTTTTGCATCACAACCCGATCAGGTAATAGTAGTAAAATTAACTGCCAGTGAATCTGGAAAACTTTCTTTTACGGCAAATTTTGATAGTGAATTACAAAAAAGTGTAAAAGCTTTGGATGCACATACGCTTGAAATGACCGGACTTTCAGGGACTCATGAAGGTGTAACCGGGCAAGTCAAGTTTGATACCCGGGCTAAAATTATTACTTCAGGAGGTTCAACAACTGTTTCTTCCGACAAAATCAATGTGAGTAATGCCAATGAAGTAACTATTTTGATCTCGATTGCAACCAACTTTGTAGATTATAAAACTTTGACTGCCAACGAAGTTGAGAAATGCACCAACTATCTTACTTCTGCTGAAACAAAGGCATATCCAACATTATTGAAGAGTCATATTGCTACTTATCAAAAATATTACAAACGTGTGCATTTTGATTTGGGAACATCTTCAGCTGCTCAATTGCCAACTGACCAAAGAATAAAAAACTTTTCGAAAAGTGTTGATCCCGAGTTGGTTTCCATGTATTATCAATTTGGGCGTTATTTATTAATAAGTTCGTCGCAACCAGGCGGTCAGGTTGCTAATTTACAAGGTATATGGAATGGAAGTAATAATCCTGCCTGGGATAGTAAATACACTATCAATATCAATACCGAAATGAATTATTGGCCGGCTGAAAAGTGTAATCTGACCGAAATGCATGAGCCTTTGGTTCAGATGATCAAAGAACTTTCGGAATCAGGCAAGGAAACCGCCAAAGTAATGTATGGCAGTAATGGTTGGGTAGCCCATCATAATACAGATATCTGGCGAATAACCGGTGTAGTTGATTTTGCTGATGCAGGACAATGGCCAATGGGGGGTGCCTGGTTATCTCAACATTTGTGGGAAAAATATTTATATAGCGGAGATTTGAAATATCTCGATTCCGTTTACCCTGTATTGAAATCGGCCTGTGAATTTTATAAAGATTTTCTTATCGAAGAACCTACTCATAAATGGTTGGTTGTAAGCCCTTCTGTGTCTCCCGAAAACACTCCTGCAGGGCATCCTAGTGCTTTAGTTGCAGGTTGTACCATCGATAATCAATTGCTTTTCGATTTGTTCACTAAAACCATTAAGGCAGCCAAACTGCTGAAAAAAGACCCTGCTTTGATGGCTGATTTTCAGAAGATTCTTAATCGTCTACCTCCTATGCAAATAGGCCGGTTAGGTCAATTACAGGAATGGCTGGAAGATTGGGATAATCCTAAAGACCAGAACAGACATGTTTCGCATCTGTATGGCTTATTCCCGGGTAACCAAATCTCCCCTTTTAATACACCAAAATTATTTGATGCAGCTCGTACCTCGCTAAACTATAGGGGAGATGTTTCAACCGGTTGGTCAATGGGTTGGAAAGTAAATTTCTGGGCTCGCCTTTTGGATGGTAATCATGCTCGCAAGCTTATTTCAGACCAACTTACGCTGGTTGATCCGGTTAAAGGTGGCTTTGGGGGAGGTGGCGGAACTTATCCGAACTTCTTCGATGCGCATCCGCCATTCCAAATTGACGGAAACTTTGGTTGTACTTCGGGTATTACGGAGATGCTTCTTCAAAGTCAGGATGGAGCCATTAATATTTTACCCGCATTACCGGATGACTGGAAAAAAGGAACTATTACCGGATTACGAACTTATGGAGGTTTCGATGTAAGCATCACATGGGAAAATAATCAGGTACAGAAAATCAACATTACATCGCATTTGGGTGGAAATTGCCGTCTACGTGTTCCTAATGTTGTCGTTTTGGTAAATGGAAAAACACTGAAGCAAGCCGAGGGGGAAAATCCAAATCCATTCTTTGCAACTGTCAAAGTTAAAGAACCATTAATTTCATCTAATGCAAATCTTAATGAACTGAATCTTAAACCGACATTGATGTACGATTTGCCTACAGAAGCAGGTAAAACATATACCATTATCTGTAAGAAATAGAAATAAATTACGCATTCCTATTTGTTCTAATTGTAATAGCAAACCTATACAATTTAATATTCTACCTTACCATATTATTACAGAATATTAAAAAAAATGATTCTAAAGTAAAGTATATTCAAGGAAACTAACAGAGGAGCTATGCAAGCAGAAATAGGTGTTACAACAAGTAAATAAAAACACATTAATATAATTTTCATGAATAAGAATTTAAAGGCACTTTTAGTATTTGTTTTTTCTTGTTATACGTTTGCGTTGTATTCTCAAAACGAGAGTGTTAATCCATCTAAACAAACAACCATTTGCAATCCGGTAAACCTCAGTTACAGGTTTTGTCTCGATGCTCCATCACGACGCGAAGCAGCTGACCCTACGATGGTTACATTCAAGAGTGAATACTATTTATTCGCATCAAAATCTGGCGGGTATTTCCATTCTAAAGACCTAATTCATTGGGATTTAATCACAACCAAAGATCTTCCTCTGGAAGATTATGCCCCCACAGTTGTAGAGTTGAAAGATACCTTATATTTTATGGCATCCAAAGGTGCTCCAGTGACCATTTATAAGACAGCAAATCCCAAGTCGGGAAACTGGCAAATTGCAAATCCTTCGTTCCCTATTGGAATGATTGATCCTGATTTGTTTGTAGATGATGACGGACGCTTGTACTTTTATTACGGGTGTTCAAACGTCAACCCGCTTTATGCTGTAGAATTAAATTCCAAAACACTAAATCCGATAGGAAAAACCGTTGAAGTGTTTAATAGTGATATTAAAAATTTGGGTTGGGAACGTTTTGGAGATTATAACGAAAAAGAAGATAGCCCATGGCTCGAAGGATCGTGGATGACCAAGCACGATGGGAAGTACTATTTGCAATATGCCGCTCCCGGAACTCAATTCAAAAGTTATTGCGACGGTGTATACGTTTCAGATAAACCACTTGGTCCATTTAAACTGGCCGCTCAGAATCCTGTTTCTGCAAAACCCGAAGGCTTTATTGCAGGTGCAGGTCATAGTAGTACTTTTCAGGACAAATTCGGGAACTACTGGCATGTATCCACTATGACCATTTCTCAAAAACATATGTTTGAACGTCGGTTAGGGCTTTTCCCTACATTTTTTGACAAAGATGGTGAAATGTACGTTTATACCGGCTTTGGCGATTTTCCCCTTAAAGTTCCTACAAAAAAAATCACTAGTCCGGAGGAATTATTTCCACATTGGATGCTACTTTCGTACAATAAACCGGTAAAAGTGTCGTCGGAATTGTCAAGTCATCCCAAAAGCCATGCAACTGACGAGGAAATACGGACTTTCTGGAGTGCCAAAACGGGTAATAAAGGTGAATGGTTAAGTATGGACTTACAGAAAGTATGTACTATAAATGCTGTTCAGATTAATTATGCAGAAAACGATACGAAGCTATTTGGACGCGAGCCTAATATATATTATCAATATCTTCTCCAATACTCTTCGGATAATAAAACTTGGAAGACTTTGGCAAATAAAACGCTGAATAAAACCGATGTTCCTCATGATTATATCGAATTAAAAGCTCCGATCAAAGCGCGCTACATAAAACTCACCAATTATAAAGTACCCAGCGGAACATTTGCCCTTGCAGGTTTACGCGTATTTGGTAATGGAGGTGGTAAAGCTCCTTCGGAAGCTGCAAATTTACAGTTGAAACGTCCTGAAAGTAATCGTTGCGCGGTGGATTTAAATTGGAATAAAACCAGCGAAGCCATGGGTTACAATATCAGATATGGTACTCAGAAGGATAAATTATATAGCAATTATCAGGTTTTCGGAGTCGAGTCATTGGTAATTAGGAATCTAAATGCGCTTAAAAAGTACTATTTTACTGTTGATACTTTTAATGAAAATGGAATAACGAAAGGAACAAACATTATCGAAGTTAACTAAATAAAATATCTCACACATGAAAAAAGAACTGTTATTAGCCCTGGCATTTTTACTGGTGGTAAACTTATGGGGACAGCAATTGCCCTACCAAAATCCAAATCTGACATCCGAACAAAGAGCGAAAGATTTAATTTCACGCTTATCTCTGACTGAAAAAGCCACTTTGATGTGCGACATATCAGATGCCATCCCGCGCATGGGGATCAAAAAATTCAACTGGTGGAGTGAAGCTTTACACGGTTTTGCCAATAATACTAATGTTACAGTTTTCCCCGAACCGGTTGGTATGGCAGCTTCTTTCGATGACAAACTGGTTTATACCATTTTCAACGCTGTTTCGGATGAAGCGCGGGCAAAATATAATGAAGCTACTCAAAAAGGGCAGGAAAATAAACGGTTTCTAAGCCTTTCTGTTTGGACTCCTAATGTCAATATTTTTCGTGATCCACGTTGGGGACGCGGTCAGGAAACCTATGGTGAAGACCCTTACCTAACTTCACGCATGGGAGTTTCTGTTGTTAAAGGCCTTCAGGGACCGGCTGATTCAAAGTATAAAAAATTGTTGGCTTGTGCCAAGCATTTTGCGGTTCACTCAGGCCCCGAATGGAGTCGCCATTCTCTAAACATAAATAATATTGATCCGCGTGAGTTATGGGAAACGTATCTTCCTGCTTTCAAATCCCTGGTTCAGGATGCCGATGTGCGTCAGGTAATGTGTGCTTATCAACGGTTGGATGACGAGCCTTGCTGTGGAAACACGCAGTTACTTCAACGAATATTAAGAGATCAATGGGGCTATAAATATATGGTTGTTGCTGATTGTGGTGCGGTATCCGATTTTTACACCAGCCACAAAGTCTCATCTGATGCAGTTCATGCTGCATCCAAAGGTGTTTGGGCCGGAACTGATGTAGAATGTCAATGGGCTGACCATATTTATAAACAATTGCCAGAGGCAGTTTCCAAAGGGTTGATTACAGAAGAAGAAATAAACAAGCATTTATTGAGGGTGTTGATTGGTCGTTTTGATTTAGGCGAAATGGATAATGATGCTTTGGTTCCGTGGTCCAAAATTCCTATGTCGATTGTCAATAATGATGAACACCGGAAACTTGCTTTGGATATGGCTCTTAAATCGATGACCCTTCTTCAGAATAAAAACAATACGCTCCCCTTGTCTAAATCCAAAAAAATAGCGGTAGTTGGTCCTAATGCCAACGATAAACCAATGTTATGGGGAAATTACAATGGAACCCCGGTCAGAACAATTACAATTCTCGATGGTATTGCATCCAAACTTTCAGCCGAAAAAATAATTTATGACAAAGGATGCGACTTGGTAGAAGATAAAGTAACCGAAAGCTATTTCGCGCAATGTTCAATTGATGGAAAGAAAGGGCTTAAGGCCATCTATTGGAATAATAAAGATCTTTCAGGCGATATTGTTGCCACTCAACAGATTGCAAATCCAATAAAATTGACCACTGCCGGTCAACACGAATTTGCAACCGGTGTTCGTCTCGAAGGATTTTCGGGCAAATATGAAACCGAATTCACTCCCTCTAAGAGCGAAGATCTTGTTTTCAGATGCGGTGCAACCGGATATTTTGAATTATTTGTGAATGGAGTTTCTCTTGCAAAATATAATAACTGGAGAACACTGCCTTCACGAATTGCATTCAAAGTTGAAAGCGGGAAAAAATATAAAATTGAAATTCGCTACGCTCAGCTCAACGACTGGCAGGCAAATTTAGAGTTTGACTTTGGAAAAGAAATAGCCGTAAACTATACAGAGCTATTAAAGAAACTTGCCGGAACTGACATTGTGGTATTTGTAGGTGGTCTTTCTACTCAATTGGAAGGTGAAGAAATGCCGGTTTCATATCCGGGCTTCAAAGGTGGTGACCGTACGGACATTGAACTTCCGGCGGTGCAACGCAATTGCTTACAAGCCCTGAAACAGGCAGGTAAAAAAGTGATTTTCGTGAACTGTTCCGGCTCGGCCATTGCCATGGTTCCCGAAACTGAAAGTTGCGATGCTATTCTTCAGGCATGGTATGGTGGTGAATCGGGTGGACAAGCCGTTGCGGATGTGCTTTTTGGCGATTACAACCCATCAGGAAAACTACCGATTACTTTTTACAAAAGCATAAAGCAATTGTCGGATTTTGAAGATTATTCAATGAAAGGTCGCACGTATCGTTACATGTCCGATCCATTATTCCCATTTGGTTTTGGGCTAAGTTATACCACCTTTTCAATAGGAAATGCTAAATTAAATAATACAGCGATTAAAGCCAACGAATCTGTAGAACTAACCATCCCTGTTTCAAATAAAGGCAAGCGCAACGGAACTGAAATCGTACAGGTTTATGTTCGTAAGCTAAACGACACTGATGGTCCGCTTAAAACGCTAAAAGGATTTCAGCGAGTTGATGTGTCTGCGGGCAAAACCGCTCAGGCTGTAATCAATCTCCCTTACAACTCATTCGAATTCTTCGATAGATCGACCGGCAAAATGGATGTCGTAGCAGGAGAGTATGAAGTTTTATACGGTAATAGTTCTGATGCTAAAGATCTGAAAACAACTACAATAATGATAAGTAAATGAAATACAAGATAATAGTTGGCTTTATTCTTTTGAGTACTATAACCGTATTCTCTCAGAAAACATCAGTTAACTCTCCAAACAAAAAAATAAACGTTGGACTTTACAACACCAAAAATGGTGATAGCGGCGAATGGTATTTGAAGGTAAGCTATACAAATAATGGAAAAGCATCTGAAGCTATTCCACAAATAACGCTTGGGCTTTCTCGTGCCGACCAGGATTTTTCGAAAGAACTCAAATTTTTGAAGGTAAGCAAACCTTTATTGTTAAATGAACAATATAAGGCATTGCATGGCAAACGGTCACAATGTGGTAATTCGGCAAATGAAACAGTTGTGTCTTTTGAAAATCCGGGTAAAGCCAAATTGAATTTAATCATCAGGGCATACAACGATGGCATTACATTTCGATACGAGTTCCCTGAAAAAGCAGGTTCATTTATAATGAATGATGAATTGACAACCTATTCAATACCTGACAGTACAAAACGTTGGATGGAAAAATTTAATCCTGCAAATGAGGGTCTTTATTCTACGATGAAGGATGGAAGTACTCAACAAGACTGGGCATATCCTGCGCTGTTTAATACTCAGGATAACGCCTGTTGGTATTTGATACACGAAGCCGATTTGGATAGAAATTATTGTGGAACAAAACTTTTAAATTCAACAGAAAAGAACAAGTATAAAACAACATTTCCCGATCAGTGGAACGGAAGAGGTCAAGGTGAGTCAAAACCAACAATCACGCTTCCATGGAAATCACCCTGGCGTGTGATAATTTTGGGAAGTCTTGCCGATATTGTAGAATCTACGTTGGTTGATGACGTCTCTGCATCTTCAATTGTATCCAAAACCGATTGGATTAAGCCGGGTATTGCATCGTGGAATTACTGGTCGAGCAACCATGGAACGAAAGATTACAAGACCGTTTGCCAGTTTGCCGATTTGGCAGCTGCAATGGGCTGGCCTTACACCTTACTCGATTGGGAATGGGATGCTATGGGCAATGGTGGAAAACTGGAAGATGCTTTAAAGTATATTCATTCATTAGGCTTAAAACCATTGATGTGGTATAACTCAGGTGGTGATCACACATGGGTCTCGGCTACCCCGAAAGATCGGATGCTTACCCACGAAAATCGAATGGAAGAGTTTGCCAAACTAAAAAAGCTGGGTGTTGCAGGAGTGAAAATTGACTTTTTCGAGAGCGAAAAACAAAGCATGATAAAGTATTATCTCGATATTTTAGATGATGCTGCCAAGTTTGAGATGATGGTTTACTTTCATGGTTGCTTAGTTCCTCGCGGATGGGCTCGTACATACCCGCACCTGATGACGTACGAAGGCGTGCGTGGTGCTGAGTGGTACAACAATGGACCGGAATTCACCACTAGTGCTCCCGAACATAATACTATTTTACCATTTACACGAAATGTGGTTGGTGCTATGGATTATACGCCGGTAACCTTTACCAATTCGCAATTTCCGCATATTACATCGTATGGGCATGAACTTGCACTTAGTGTAGTGTTTGAGTCAGGTTTTCAACACCTGGCGGATCGTCCTGAAGGCTATTACGATTTGCCGGATGCTGCTAAAAATTTTCTGAAGGAAGTGCCAAATGCCTGGGATAATACCAAATTAATAGACGGTTATCCGGGAAAGGATTTGATTATTGCCCGAAATAAAGGGAACGCGTGGTACATTGGTGGTATTAGTGCAGAAAGATATCCTAAAGAAGAAACGCTTACATTCAATTATCTGCCTGATAATATTACCTATAAAATGACATTAATAGCGGATGGGGAACACGATAAAAAGTTAGTAACACAATATATCTTAGTAGATAAATCAAGTACTGTAAAAGTAAAAGTACTTGGAAGAGGTGGCTTTGCTGCTTCTCTGAAACCAATTCAATAATTAATACTTGTGTTTTATGAAAAAATTATTTTCTTTAGTCGCAATGTTAGTAATGTCCTTCACAGGCTTAGTCATTGCTAAGCAATCGGTTCCAGTGAAAGTAGCCGAAGGTTTGGTTCAGGGAACGTTTGAGGACGGACTCTCTATCTACAAAGGTATCCCGTTTGCGGCACCTCCTGTTGGCGATCTTCGTTGGCGTGCACCTCAATCTGCTGCAAAGTGGAAAGGGATAAAACAAACTATAAAATTTGCTCCCGCCCCTATGCAGGGTGGTAATCCTCCTTCGGGCAAAAGCGAAGATTGTTTGTACCTGAATGTTTGGAGTCCGGCAAAATCGGCGAAAGAAAAAGTTCCCGTGCTTGTTTGGATTTACGGTGGTGGATTTGGCGCCGGAGCAACTTCGGAATGGCCTTACAGTGGCGAAAAATTAGCTAAGAAAGGTGTCGTGTTGGTAAGTATAGCTTATCGCGTAGGTCAGCTCGGATTTTTCTCGCACCCCGAACTAAGTGCCGAAAATTCTCATCATGCTTCGGGTAATTACGGACTGCTTGATATGATTGCCAGTCTGAAATGGATAAAGGCAAACATTGCTGCATTTGGTGGCGATCCTGATAAGGTAACTATTTTTGGAGAATCGGCTGGTGGAATTGCCGTAAGCATGTTATGTGCATCGCCTTTGGCTAAAGGGTTGTTTCAGGGTGCAATTTCCGAAAGTGGCGGTTCATTTGGACCTTCGCGCCAAACACAAACCTTTCCGGGCGAAAACATGAAACGCCTGAAAGATGCCGAAAAAGATGGGGAACTCTATGTGAAAAATGCAGGAGTTGCATCTGTAGCCGAGCTGAGAAAATTGGATGCCGATAAACTTCCATCGCGTGGTTTTGGCGGATCGTGGCCCATTGTTGATGGCTATGTAATTACCGACGATCAACACAATCTTTATGAAGCCGGGAAATACAATGATGTGCCAATTCTGGTGGGTTACAATTCCGACGAAGGCGCCAGCTTTTCGCCCGGACGTACACCCGAAGAGTACATCAATGGCGTTAAAGCACGTTATGGTATATTTGCCGACGATTTGATAAAAGCTTATCCGGTTGGTTCAAATTCTGTCCCTAAAACAGCTCGTGACCTGGCTCGTGATGCTGCATTTGGATGGCAAACATGGAGTTGGGCAAGACTTCAGGCAAAAACAGGAAAATCAAAAGTATACTATTATTATTTTGATCAACACCCCGAAAATCCGGAAGGTTCACCACGCGCAGGTTATGGTTCGCCTCACGGGCAAGAAGTGGCGTACGTGTTCCAACATCTCGATGCGTCGAATCCGCAAACCTCTAAAAGTGACATTGAAATTTCGGATGCAATGGGTACTTATTGGACAAATTTTGCAAAATATGGTCATCCCAATGGCGCAGGAGTTCCTCAGTGGCCTACATTTAGCGATTCCAATCCGGTGTTAATGTATTTCGAGCAAACGCCGCATACAGGACCGGTGCCGAGTGCCGAGTCACTCAAAGTACTGGATACTTACTTTGACTGGCGCCGAATGCCCGAAGGCAAGGCTTGGGCAAAATAAAGATTCGAGTCAGTACATCAATAAAAAGAATCATTCAATACAAAAAACACGAAACGTACAAATTATATCAAGTGGGCAACTAGCAAACGAAATATCTATTAATAACAATTTCATACGCTAACGCCTTAGTCAGAACATCAATTTTAAACATCAAACACAAAATTATAATATTATGAAATTAAAATCAGGATTCCTATTATTAGTTGGTTTTATCCTATTAAACCTGAGTGCATTTTCGCAAAATAAAAAATTTTACATTTACTTGTGTATAGGGCAGTCGAATATGGAGGGTAATGCTCGTAAATTTGAGGCTCAGGATTCAATTGTAGATAGTCGTTTTAAAGTTATGGAAACAATTGATTGTCCTAACTTAAACAGAACAAAAGGGAGTTGGTACACAGCAGTTCCACCGTTATGCAGGTGTAACACAGGACTTACTCCATCAGATTACTTTGGAAAGACAATGGTTGCAAACCTTCCGAAAAATATAACCGTTGGAGTTATCAACGTAGCTATTGGCGGCTGCAAGATTGAGTTGTTTGACAAAGACAATTATCAGGCTTACACTGAAACTGCACCTTCGTGGATGAAAAATATGATTAAAGAGTATGATGGAAATCCTTATGGTCGTTTGGTGGAGATGGCTAAGCTTGCTCAAAAAAATGGTGTTATCAAGGGTATTCTATTGCATCAGGGAGAGTCAAATACTAATGATACACTTTGGACAAAAAAAGTTAAGGTGGTATATGATAATTTGATGAAAGACCTAAAACTTAATCCAAAGAAAACACCGCTTCTTGCAGGAGAAACTGTAAATGCCGACCAGGGAGGTGCATGTGCAAGTATGAATCAAATTATAGCAACACTACCTAAAACGATTCCAAATTCATTCGTAATTTCATCAGCTGGATGTCCGTCCATAAATGATCACCTGCATTTCACAGTAAGTGGTTATAGAGAACTCGGCAAACGTTACGCAGTGCAAATGCTTTCTATATTGGGTTATAAAATTTCCAATCCTGAATAACCTGAACTAATTGGAGATGAATGGTTGTACCACTTCCAATTTATTCTCAACAAACTAACATTGTCTAATTTTTCAATAACATAAAATGAAAAAAATCACTTTCCTAAATCTATTCTTCCTGATCTTTTTTTCTATTAGTGAATTAAAGGGTCAATCAGTAATAGCCAATGGAGCTTCAATTCCATCAGAAATAGAAAATCCCGAACTACTCGGCATAAATAAAGAACCCTACCATGCCACACTGATGCCGTATGGCAACCTGCAGGAGGCTTTAGTTGCCAAACGACATGCTTCGTCGCTTTGTCAAAGCCTTAACGGGGCTTGGAAATTCAACTGGGTATCGACACCCGAAAAACGTCCGGTCGATTTCTACAAGTCTGATTTTGATGTTTCGACTTGGAAAGAAATTCCGGTGCCTTCCAACTGGGAAGTGCACGGATACGGAACGCCTTTTTACAGAAACGCAGGTTATACTATCAAAAAAGATTTCCCGCATGTGATGAGCGAACCGGATAAGTGGTACACATCATACAATGAGCGAAATCCGGTGGGAAGTTATCGTAGAGAATTTTCTGTTCCGACCGAATGGACAGGTCGTCGTAATTTCATTACCTTCGATGGGGTTGATTGTGCTTTCTTTTTGTGGGTAAATGGAGAAAAAGTAGGCTTTAGCGTAAACAGTCGCAATGCTGCCGAATTTGATCTTACCAAATACCTAAAGCCCGGTAAAAACATGATAGCCGTTGAGGTTTATCAATACAGTTCTGGTACATGGTTGGAGGATCAGGATATGTTTCGCCTGCACGGAATTTTCCGTAACGTAACGCTTTGGAGTGCTCCACAAGTGCATATTCGCGACTTTTTTGTAAAAACGGATTTGGACAAAGACTACAAAGATGCAACACTGGATGTAACAACAAAAATAAAAAATTATGCTAACAAAACTGCCAAAGCACAAACATTCACAGCTACGCTTTACGACAAAGACGGCAAAGAAATAGCGAAAGGCAGCTCTACAGGCACATCGCTTAAAGCCAACGAGGAAGAGGCTTTGAATGTAAAAATTCAAGTAACTAATCCGCAGAAATGGACAGCTGAAACGCCGAATTTATACACAGTTGTTCTCACCAATTCCGAAGGCGAAATACTATCAAAGAAAATTGGTTTCCGAAAAATAGAAATCAAAGGACGTGTATTTATGGTCAACGGTGTTCCAATCAAATTGAAAGGTGTAAACCGTCACGAACACTGGTCCAATGTAGGTCATGCCATCACCGAAGAGCAAATGATTCGCGATTTGGAAGTCATTAAACAAGGAAACTGTAACCACGTGCGTACAAGCCATTATTCAGATGACCCTCGTTGGTACGAACTGTGCGACGAATGGGGAATTTGGTTAGTGGCCGAAGCAAATTGTGAGTGTCACGGCTATGATGGACGTTTCGACGAAGAACCCACTATGAAAGCCGCCATTATCGATCGTAATGTGGCCAACGTTGAAAATTTTAAAAATCATCCGTCGGTTATCATTTGGTCACTCGGAAATGAATGTGGAGGAGTAGGATCTAATTTTGTAGCAGCATTAAATACCGTCAAAGCAATGGATCCAACTCGTTTTGTTCATTATGAACGATTTGGTGCAGGAAGTAGAAATCCTGCCGATTTGGATGGACGAATGTATGGAACCGCCCAGGATTATGCACGAACCGCTCAGGATAAAAACCTCACAAAGCCCTTTTATATTTGTGAGTTTGTACACGCCATGTTTAACTCTATGGGATCGCTCGAAGAATACTCAAAGGTTTTTGATAACAATCCGGAAATTCTGGGTGGTGCAATTTGGGAATTTCAGGATCAGGCTTTGTGGAATAAACGCGACCCTAATCACCCAATTTTAGCTTATGGAGGTGGTTTTGGCGAAGCACCTAACGACCATTATTTTATCCATAAAGGAGTCGTTTCATACGATCGTACTACCGATGGCAATAATGTAAAACCACATTATCCTGAAATGAAAAAAGCATTCCAATGGATTGATACCGAACTCACCGATCCGGTTAATGGAGGTATTCAAATTAAAAACAAATACCAGTTTATTTCCTTGGATGGTTTTGATGCCACATGGAGCTTGACCGAAAACGGACAAGAAATTGACAACGGAAAAATAAAAATACGTTCAATCTGGTGGGGAAAAGGACTTTTTGAGGCAAATATCCCCTATAAAATTGAGCATCCTAAAACTGGAGCTGAATATTTTCTGCGTATTTCGTATAAGCTAAAGGATAAAGCACTCTGGGCTGATAAAGGTTTTGAAGTTGCAACCGAGCAATTTAGACTTCCGATCAACACTCCACCGGTAATAGAAACAAAAGTAACACAACCGGTGAAACTCGTTCAAAATACTCAGTCTGCTATTATTTCCGGAAAAGATTTTTCAGTAAGCTTCGATAAGAAAACAGGCTTTATGAGTCAGGTGACAAAGAACGGGGTTGATATGTTGGTTGCGGATGGTTCACCAAAATTGCATTTATGGCGTGCATCTCACCGCAATGATGATGAATGGGCATATAATCAATGGGAAAAATTTGGTATAAATAAACTTAAATACACGTTGGTCGATTTTAAAATCGAAACTATTGATAATGCTTCGATGAAGGTAACTTCAACAACAAAAGCTGATGGAAAAGAAGGTTTTGGAGTTTATCACACCGCAACTTATTTGGTAAAAGGTGATGGAACGATAAAAGTTGACAATCAGGTTCAATTTGTAGGATTCCGTATCAACTTGGCTCGAATTGGTGTGCGCATGATGCTTGACAAAAAACTTGACCGTATGACCTATTTTGGTTGTGGACCAACAGAAAACTACTCTGACCGCAAAAGTGCATCCGATATTGGTGTTTATGAATTGGGTGTAAACGAACAATACGAATATGAAAAGCCAATGGAACGGGGCAATCATGAAGACGTGAGATGGGCAAAACTTAGTGGTAAAGATATGCCCTCACTAATGATACAATCTGATGAAAAACTCATGCAAGTGGCGGCTCTTCCTCATACCGATGAGCAAATGCATTCTGTAGAGTACAAAATTGATTTACCTGCCAGTACTTCAACCGTTTTCTGTATTTCAACTAAAACGCTGGGCGTTGGCTCTGCAAGCTGTGGTCCTCGCCCACTCGAAAAATTCCAGGTTTTTGCAGAACCAACTTCATTTACATACACTATTAAATTGCAGTAGTCAATGTAATCTTAAATAAGTACTTCAAAAACCAAATACATTGCAATAATAAACCATTAAATAATGATACATAAAAACAAATCATTCAAGGCTTTACTAGCTATCACCTTCAGCTCATTTTTGACGGTGCTAAATGTTGCTGCCGAGAGAGAAGTTTTAGCAAACTGGCGTTTTGAGCAAGTTAAACATCTTAAAGGAGATTCACTTTCAAGCTCTATAGTGGGACAGGCTTTAACCGCCGGCAACCGCGGTCCGGCTGAACCACAACCTTTTGTATTCGATGATTCGGGTAAGGGTAATTTCCTACAGGCACAAGGTTCAAAGTCATCGGCTATTGCATTTTCCGATAATGTGCCTTCTACTACGGTCAATGGAAAGCCTAATACACGCTCACTTGCCCTGAAAAATGGTGAATATGTGGTTCCATTTGATCGACCATTAGCTTATTACGACATGCAAAAAAGCTGGTCGATAGAAGCCAGTTTGAAGTGTAACTTACTTGGCACTGAGCAGGTTTATCTTTGCAAGGAGGGTGCAAGAGGACAGTTGGCAGGAGATGTTTCTATTGGTTTTGATAATATGTATAAAAGATACTTTGTTGAAGTGATGTGCGCCGATGGTATTCCTCGTCGTATTGTGGCTGGAGATGAAGTTGAAGCTGGCAAGTGGTATGAAGTTCATGCTCAGGCTGAATATGACATTAAAAATGGTCAGACTCAACTTCGCTTCGAAGTGAAACCTTCAGGTCAAAGTACTTTCAATAAACCGACCTCAATTACGTTCAAAGGCAAGGCTTTACGTAGCGATGCCGGCATGTGGGTAATAGGTCGCGGGTTCCCGGGCGGTTTTCCGAATAGTCTTCAGGTGCTCGATGGAGGAATTGATGAGGTAAAGATTTCTGGTGAGGCACTGCCTCGCGTTGCCGGTCAAAATCCTCTTTTTACGGATGCGTTCACTGCTGATCCAGCCATAACGGTTATTGGCAATACGGTTTATGCCTATGTTGGTCAAGATAAAGCTTCTGTGGGAGGTTGGTTCAATATGCCAAACTGGCTTTGCTACTCAACTACCGACATGAAGAACTGGACTGCACATGGCCCTGTTTTAGCCGCAAATGATTTTGTCAATGCAAATAGCGGGTCAGCCTGGGCAGCACAAGTAGTGGAAAAGGATGGCAAATATTACTATTATGTGACACTTGATAGGAAGGAAGGACATTTCATTACTGTAGCTGTAGGTGATAGTCCCACAGGTCCGTTTAAAGAAGCGAGCCCCGGTAAGCCACTCATTACCGATGACATGACTAAAGATTCACACAGACCGAATGCCGATATTGATCCTACCATTTTAATAGATGATGATGGCATTCCGTGGATGGCCTGGGGTAACGGCGATTGCTACATGGTAAAACTAAATCGTAATATGGTTGAACTCGATGGACCAATCACCAAAGTGCCATTCAGAAATTATTCAGAAGGTCCTTGGCTTTTCAAACGTGGTAATCTCTATTACATGGTATATGCTGCCGATGCTCCGGGTGAGCAAGCTGAGCAAATTGCCTACTCCAGTGCAAAGAGCATTACTGGTCCATGGATCTATGGAGGCTTACTAACCGGTTCGGCAAAGCACGGGTTCACAATTCATCCATCAGTTGTTGAGTTTAAAAAACAATGGTATTTCTTTTACCATGATGGTTCCTATACTTTAGGCGGTACACCGGGTGGCGATTGCAGGCGCCAGGTTTGCGCTGAATATCTTTATTTCAATCCGGATGGCAGCATTAAACCAATTAATTTGACAAACGAAGGAATAAGTGTGCCAGTAAAAGAATAGGACATGAATCCTGCAATTTAAAAATTGTATTGGGAAAGTATTGTAAACTTAAGAGTAATAAAAGTTATTCATTTATTCAATGAAAAATTCACAAATCAAAAGATCTCTTGTCACAATTGCAATCATTATAGTCGCATCCTTAGGAGTGAGTTGTTACGCCGATAATTCTGTTATCCAAACCAAATACACCGCTAGCTCTGATACGGCAGTAAATAATACTAGCGGACTTTCTGCATGGAGAACAGGTAATGCAAGGAATCCTGTTATCTGGGCCGATTTTCCTGACCCTTCTGTAATCAGAGTTGGCGACACCTATTACATGAGCAATACCACCATGCATTTTTGTCCGGGTTTACCAATCATGAAAAGCAAAGACCTGGTGAATTGGAAAATAGTGGGTTATGCATATCAAAAGCTCGAAAATAATGATGAAACAACGTTGCAGAATGGCAAAAATATGTATGGAAAAGGTTCGTGGGCAAGCAGCCTGCGGTATCACAACGGAACATATTATGCTACTACATTTGCTCTTAACACCGGCAAGACTTACATATTTAAAACAACCGATATAGAGTCGGGCAAATGGGAAGAAACTTCCTTTAAGCCCCTGTTGTACGACGGTTCATTGTTCTTTGACGATGATGGGCGGGTATATAAAATGTGTGAAGCTGATGATATCCGATTGGTAGAACTAAACCCAGACTTGTCGGGGGTTAAGCAGGGCGAGTTCGATCAAATAGTTATAAAAAACGCCACTGCATTAGTTGGAAAGGATATTATTGTAACTGCCGAAGGAGCGCATTTACATAAAATTAATGGCAAGTACTACCTGTTTCTAATAGCCTGGCCAAAGAATGGCATGCGTACCCAACTTGTATTCAGGGCCGACAAGATTACCGGACCTTACGAAGGCCGAATTTTTCTGCACGACCAAGGGGTTGCCGAAGGTTGCATGATTGATACTCCTGAAGGGAACTGGTACACGATGCTTTTTCAGGATAATGGCTCAGTGGGGCGCACTCCTTTTCTTGTTCCGGTAAAATGGGAAAATGGCTGGCCTGTTGCCGATAACAATGGAAAAGTACCCGCAACACTGAATATTCCGGTTGCCAATGCACCTATACCGGCGAGCATTGCCTCTGATGAGTTTAATGTAAGCACATCAGGTTTGAACCTTCAATGGCAATGGAATCACAATCCCGATAACCGGTACTGGTCTTTATCGCAACGGCCAGGTTTTTTGAGGCTTACAACAGGTCGTGTTGACGATAATTTTGAACAGATCAGGAATATGTTAACCCAAATGACATTTGGTCCTGTGTGTTCGGGTGCGATTGCCATTGATGTCAGCCACATGAACAATGGCGACATCGCCGGACTGGCCGCGCTTCAAAAACAATATGGGATTGTCGGGGTGAAAATGACTGGATCAGCAAAGTCCATTGTCATGATAAGCGCTGAGTCAGGTACAGCTATGGAGCTTGGAAACATCCCATTAACTCAAAAAAAGGTTTTTCTGAAGATTGATTGCGATTTTGAGAAAAGAACCGACAAAGCCTTTTTTTATTATAGTTTAGACGGTAAGCAATGGTCAAAAATTGGTAAGACTCTTCAAATGTCGTACTCGTTGGCGCATTTTGTAGGATACCGTTTCGCATTGTTTAATTATTCGACCAAAACAGCAGGTGGATTTGTCGATTTTGACTTTTTCAGGGTAAGCAACAAAATTGGAGAACAACAATAACTGGTTAATATGAAAGTGAGAAAATATAAATCCGAAATTCTATTCTACCTAACTTCACTGGTGCTGTTGTCGTTTGGGTTGAATACAATCCCGGTATATGCTTCTTCAGGAAGCCCGCAACGGATTGAGCTTACAGAAAATTGGAAACTCATATCTTCGAAGGATTTGCAGGCAGAAGGTTCTTCCATTTCGGTTACTTCCTTTCAGGATGACAAATGGTATCCAGTCCATCGGATGCCGGCAACAGTTCTTCAAATACTTCAGGAAGTTGGCGTTTATCGCGACCTGTATGTTGGTAAAAATTTAATGGAAAAAGTACCACAGGATTTGTACAAGCAAGATTGGTGGTATCGCACGAAATTTAAAGCTCCAGTTAGTGGTTTTTATACGCTTGAATTTCCGGGAATTAATTACAGGGCCGAAATATGGCTCAATGGCAATAAAATTGCCGACAACAAGGAAGTGGCTGGCATGTATGTGGCTCACGAATTTAATGTTAGTCAATGGATTAAACAAGGGGCAGAGAATGTACTTGCCGTCAGGGTGACACCCGAGCAAAAGGTACAGAATGTAAACGGTGTGGAACTGGCTGATAGCTGGTTCGACTGGATTAACTGGAAATACCTAGGATACAATGCCAAACCGGACGATAAGAGCTATGGATCCATGACTTCTTTTGTTCCCGATCGCAATGCTGGTATTTGGAAACCTGTTTATTTACGGGCGACGGGCAGTGTTTCTGTGAACCATACGCTTGTAAATTCGGAATTGTCGCAATCCAATTCCATAGCACGGCTTACAGTCTTCACCGACCTGCACAACCTCTCGGAAAAACCCGTAAGCGGTATTTTAAAAGGAATAATTTCACGGAAAGGGAAAACAACCATTCACATAGAGCAATCAATTAAGCTCTCGCCAAACGAAGAACGTGAGGTTGTTTTTGCCCCTGAAAATTATCAGGAATTGATTGTAAATAATCCTGACCTATGGTGGCCTTATACCATGGGCGCTCCAAACCTATATAATCTTCATTTCGAATTAATTAATAATAAGGCACTTACAGATAGTTCTCATATTCATTTCGGTATCCGGAGCATCACACAACATCGCGATAACAATGAAAAGTTCCCCCAAATGGAGGGTGGCAATTTTTATTTGAAGGTGAATGGCCGTGATTTTTTAGTGCGCGGCGGCGATTATACACCTGACCTTCTTTATCGTTACGACCCGGAACGTGAAAAGGATATTTTGAGATACGTTAAAGACCTTGGTATTAATTTTCTACGTTGGGAATCGAAAATTTCCAGCGAACACATTATTGATTTGGCCGATGAACAGGGCATTCCGGTCATGTTTGGGTGGATGTGCTGCAACCAGTGGGAAAAATGGGATCAATGGGACAATGAATGTCATTGTGTAGCCTCACAGAGCATTCGCTCGCAAATTCAGATGTTACGCCACCATGCCTCGGTATTTATGTGGTCGAATGCCAGCGATGGAATACCACCTAAGCAAACCATCAGCGATTATAATAAAGTACTGAAAGAACTGCATTGGCAAAACGCTGTGGTGAATACGGTTTCAGCCTTTGCCAAAGACTCTGCCGAACACCGTTTATGGGATGGCATCCGCATGGAAGGCCCTTATTGCTGGCGACCGCCAAGTTACTGGTTCAGTGGAAAATATCCTGCAACCTGCGGCTCAAATGTTGAGCAGGGCGACAACGAGCAAATCCCTACTTTGGAAAGCCTCCGGAAATTCATTCCTGAAGACAAACTCTGGCCAATCAATGATACATGGTATATGCACGCAGGCGCCTGGGGAAATAATTGTTCACTCGGCGATATTCAACTTGCTTTGGAAAAACGCTACGGTCCTTCGACCAACATTGAGGACTTTGTACGCAAAGCGCAACTTGCCCATTACGAGAATGTCCGCGCCCAATTCGAGAGTTTTGCCGCGTGTGGCTGGGCTTCGCATAAAATGGTTGTTTACTGGATGTTAAACAGCCATTGGCCTTCATTTTACGGCAACCTCATCGATTATTACATGAGCCCCGGCGGTGTGTATTACGGTGCAAAAAAAGGCTTGCGGCCACTCTCTGTTGTTTTCGATTCTTATGCTACCGGCGACAACAGCCAGGCCAAAGTCATTGTTTTCAACCAAACGCCCAACGACGTTCAGGGATTAAGTGTTCGAGTTCGCATATATGATCTCGACGGCAAAGTACGAGACGACCGTTCAGCAAAAGACATCTCGGTATCATACAATGATATAAATCAGGTCATGTTGCTACCAAGGTATCCTGAAAGTTCACCGGTGTTTTTTGTACGCTGCCAGTTATTTGATAAAAACGGCAAACTCGTGGTGGACAACACTTATTGGAAATCGCAAAAAGATGACGATGTCGGGCCTCAAAAAAATGACTATTACACATCTTTGAATCAGGAGAAATGGTCTGATATGACCGCGTTAAATACAATGTTCTCCGTGAACGTGAAAATTGAAGCAGAACAAAAAAAGGTTGGTGTGGAAAGCCACGTCATAATTCGCTTGCATAACCCTTCAACACAAATTGCATTTTTTGAAAGGGTCACGGTTTCTGAAACCAAAGAAGGAAACGAAATCCTTCCGATAGAATACACAGACAATTACGTTACGGTATTCCCGGGCGAAACTGTCGAGATTCAAGGAATCATATGGAAGGGTGTCGAGGCCCGTTGGGTTAAAGTCGAGGGATACAATACTCCCGCCATTTCTGTGCCTATCAAATAAAAGGGAATGATAAAATTATATAAAACTACTTGAAATTAGAAAATATAGAAAAATCATAAAAATTACAACAATGAAAAAATCTCGAATTCAGTTACTTGCTGCAAGTTTAACTGTGGTTTTTGCAACAACCGTTAGTGCTACTTGTTTTGCTGCAAACCCAATCATCCAAACGAAATATACAGCAGACCCGGCTCCAATGGTTTACAACGATACGGTGTTCCTTTATACTGGTCACGACGAAGACGATGCCACAGGTTTCAAAATGCTAAATTGGATGTTATATACGTCCACCGATATGGTTAATTGGACAGACCATGGAATGATTGCAGGTGTAAAAGAACCTTTTAAAACATTTGCTTGGGCAGATGGACATAGCGCATGGGCACCTCAATGTATTGCCCGAAACGGGAAGTTCTTTTTGTATTGTCCTACAATTTATCAGGGGAAGATGGCTATTGGAGTAGCTGTATCGACTAGTCCTTATGGTCCATTCAAAGATGCTTTGGGTAAACCATTGATCTTTCGTTCAAATTCTGGCGACTATGACCCAACTGTATTTATTGACGATGACGCGCAGGCCTATTTGTATTGGGGTGGAAATGGTCCTAGTTATTATGCAAAGTTGAACGAAGATATGATCTCTATTTCTGGAGATATTCAGGTTGTGTCCATCGACTTTACAGGAACTCCTCCCGAAGCGTCTTACACAGAAGGTCCGTGGTTATGGAAGAAAAATAATCATTACTATCTGGCTTGGGCATCGCGTTGTTGCCCCGAAGGTATCGGGTATGCTATGAGTGACAGCCCAACAGGACCATGGAAATGCAAGGGTACTATCATGGATCCGGACGAAAGATCATCGGGAAACCATCCGGGAATTATTGAGTATAAAGGAAATTCTTACGTGTTCGGTTTTAATTATGCTATTCTGAAACAAACAATGTCAAAAAAGTATGAAAGACGTTCGATTTGTGTCGAAAATTTGACCTATAATGAAGATGGCTCCATTCAGAAACATCCATGGTGGTCAACAAAAGGGGCGCAACAAATCGGTAGTTTAAATCCATATCAAAGAAACGAAGCCGAAACAATGGCTTTCAGCGAAGGTCTTAAAACAGAATTTGCTACGGAATGGGAACGAACCGAATCGTGGAACAAAGGGAAGAAAATAGCAGACAGGGGATTTGTAACTTCCATTCACAACGGAGATTACATTAAAGTTCAAGGTGTTAACTTTTCAAAAGGAGCAACATCGTTAGATGTTAATGTTACCTCGCTGTCGGGTGGTAAAATTGAAATTCATACTGACAAGATAGATGGACCAATAATGGGAACAGTCAACGTAAATAATTCCGGTGAAGGGGACATTTGGAAAACAGTCAATACTCAGGTCAAAAATATCAAAGGAGTTCACGATTTGTTTTTCGTGTTCAGAGGAGAAAAAGATTTGTTTAATTTCGATTGTTGGAAATTCAATATTTAACAACAAATTCAAAAACACAAGAAATAAAATATCAAATAAGAAAGCATAAATGAAAACAACAAGTAACATTAGATTAACTCTCATTACAGGTCTTATTATCATTTCCAGCCTAATCGGAATTGGTCAGCTATCTGCTCAAACAGTCTGGCTTGATCAATTGGATCTTAATACTGCAACACAAGGCTATGGTGTCCCCATGAAAAATAAATCAATTGATGGCAAACCACTTACTATAGCCGGTAAAACTTTCGAGCGAGGTTTTGGAAGCCATTCCGAGAGTTCTTTGACTATTTTGCTTGAAGGAAAAGCAACTATGTTTACAGCCCAGGTTGGTATAGACGACGAGGTAAAAGGGCAAACGCCAGCTGCTGAATTTGTTGTATACGGTGATAACCAAAAATTATGGTCGAGTGGAGTAATGCATTTAGGTGATGCAGCTATACCCTGTTCTGTGAAGCTTAATGGAGTTAAGAAACTTGAATTGGTAGTGACCGATGGTGGTAATGGAAATTATTACGACCACGTTGACTGGGTAGATGCAAAGTTTGAGACAACTGGAGTAACTACTTTTAAAACCTACAGTCCGATAGCAACTGAACCATACATCCTCACTCCTACTCCTCGGGCTGAGCCAAAAATTACAGGGGCTAAAGTTTTTGGGGTGCGTCCGGGCTCGCCATTTCAATATCTAATAACAGCGACAGGTGACAGACCAATGACTTTTTCTGCTTCCGGTTTGCCAAAAGAATTAAAGATCAACACTCAAACCGGCCTTATCACCGGTAAACTTTCAAAGATAGGGACTTATCTTGTTACATTGGAAGCTAAAAATGCAAAAGGCAAGGCTGTAAGAAAATTCAGAATAGAATGTGGCGACAGAATTGCCCTTACCCCACCAATGGGATGGAATAGTTGGAACTGTTTTGCACAAGAGGTATCGGCAGATAAGGTAAAGCGTGCAGCTAATGCAATGGTAAAAAGCGGACTTATCAACCACGGTTGGACCTATATCAATATTGACGATTTCTGGGAAAACAACCGTGATTCCAAAGATCAGTCAATACGCGGCAAGTTCCGCGATGAGGCTGGCAACATTGTTCCTAATTCACGGTTTGTAGATATGAAAGGACTTGCTGATTATGTGCATGGTCTTGGCCTTAAAATCGGACTTTATTCAAGTCCGGGCCCATGGACCTGTGGCGGTTGTGCCGGAAGCTATGGTTATGAAAAACTAGATGCTGAAAGTTATGCTAAATGGGGCTTTGATTATCTTAAATACGACTGGTGTAGCTATGGTAATGTGATTAATGGTTTACCTGGTAACGACCCGTTAAAAGTATCATCTTTGTCGTACAATGGTGGTAGCGAATTAAATACCGCCATGAAACCTTTTCAGGTAATGGGTGATTATCTTCGTCAACAACCTCGTGATATAGTATTTAGTGTATGTCAGTACGGTATGTCTGACGTATGGAAATGGGGTGGTTCGGTTGGTGGCAATTTATGGCGCACAACCAATGATATTACAGATACCTGGGCAAGCGTAAAAAATATAGTTCTCGATCAGGATAAATCAGCTGCTTATGCCAAACCCGGCAATTGGAACGACCCTGATATGCTAGTAGTTGGGCATGTAGGTTGGGGAAATCCGCATCCAAGCAAGCTTAAACCAGATGAACAATATCTTCATATCAGTCTTTGGAGTCTTTTCTCAGCACCGCTATTGATTGGTTGTGATATGGAAAAACTCGATGATTTTACACTTAATTTACTAACTAATGATGAAGTAATTGAGATCAATCAAGATCCGCTTGGTAAGCAAGCTACATGCTTACAAACAATAGGTGAGCTTCGTATTTATGTAAAAGAGCTTGAAGATGGCAGCCGAGCAGTTGGGTTCTGTAACTTTGGTATCGACAAAGTAGAACTTTCCTACAAGGATTTCGAAAAGATTGGTCTTAACGGTAAATTTAAAGTTCGTGATGTTTGGAGACAGAAGGATATAAGTACTATAGAAACCAAAACAGGGGAACTATTGCTTAAAGTACCTGCACATGGAGTACTACTCTACAAACTTTCGCCTGTCAAATAGATTCTTTGAGGTAAAAAATAATGTAATTTTTAAGTATTCAATAGAAATAATATAAAGTAGAAAATGTTGAAAAAATTAATTGTTATTACAGTTTTGGTGGTACTGCCTTTAATTAGTAAAGCGCAAAATCCGATTATTCAAACCAACTACACTGCCGATCCGGCTCCAATGGTACACAACGGTACTGTATATCTTTATACTTCACATGATGAAGATGTTACCGTGAAGAATTTCTTTACGATGAACGATTGGCGTTGTTATTCGTCCACCGATATGGTAAACTGGACTGACCATGGTCCGATTTTGTCTTATAAAGTTTTTGAATGGTCGCGTGGTGATGCTTGGGCAGGACAGTGCATATACCGAAATAGCAAGTTCTATTATTATTTGCCGGTGAATCAAAAAAACGGTGGAAATGCCATTGGAGTTGCGGTATCCGATAGCCCGACCGGTCCTTTCAAAGATGCCATTGGCAAACCATTGCTGACTGGCTATGGCTATATTGACCCAACGGTTTATATCGATGGAGATGGCCAAGCATATCTTTATTGGGGTAATCCAAATCTTTGGCACGTTAAGTTGAATGAGGATATGGTTTCTTACGACAAAGAACTGGGTATTGTAAAAGAAGATTTGAAAGATGAAAATTTTGGGTATCGTGCTAAAAAAATTGATAATCGGACAGCATCTTACGAAGAAGGTCCTTGGCTTTTTAAACGTAACAGTTTGTATTACCTGCTCTACCCTGCTGGTGGAGTTCCTGAACATTTGGCTTATTCGACTGCAAAAAGTATTACAGGTCCATGGACTTATGGCGATACCATCATGCACGTTATTAAAGATAGAGGAGCGTTTACTAACCACCCGGGCTATATCGAATTTAAAGGAAAATCTTATCTCTTCTATCACAATGCAGCATTGTCAGGAGGCGGTGGATTTAAACGTTCCGTTTGTATTGAGCCGTTTACATTTAATGCTGATGGTTCTATTCCATTAATTGCTCCTACAAAAGAAGGAGTGAAGGAAAGTGCAACTAATTTGAATCCATTTGTAAAAGTTGAAGCCGAAACCATTGGTTGGGAAGAAGGTATTGAAACCGCGAAAGATGAAAAAGTAGGCGTTTATGTTACCGACATTAGCAATGGTGACTACATTAAAGTACGAAGTGTCGATTTTGATAAAGGTGCAAAATCGTTTGATGCAAACGTAGCATCAGCTACAGACGGTGGAAGTATTGAAATCCATGTAGACCGTCCAACCGGGACATTGCTAGGAACTTGCATTGTAAAATCTACAGGTGGTGTAACTAACTGGGCTGTTCAATCGTGTAGAATTAATAAAGTGAAAGGTGTACACGATATATACTTTGTGTTTAAAGGTGGAGCTGGTGATCTTTTCAATTTTGACTGGTGGAAATTAAAGTAATCTTTGAGGTCAATTATTTAAAACAAGAAATATCAAAACATACGAATAATTCTAAGTCTGGATAATTCATAGAGAATTTATTCTTAATGTTAATAATTATTGGCTTGAATCAAACGTATCCAACGATGAATTCTATAATAGAATCTGAGAAAACAGAATAGAATTTTAAATATATGATTGACTAAAAATGCACTTTTCCTAACAATATTTACTTACAATATTTATTTGTCGTGTAGTACAAGGTGATAGCTTTATGTAATTCCCCCGAAAAAAGTGGGCTTATTCTCAAAAGAACAACAATCTAAAACAAATCAAAAACACTTTAAATATCTAATATGAAAATTAAACTCAAAACATTATTCTTAGCGGTGAGCTCTGTAATTTTGGTAGGATTAGGATCCCAAGGATACTCTGCTACTCAAGTTGACACTAATAGTGCCGCCAAAAGCGATACTACACGAAGCATCGCACCGTACTTCACTCCGGCCACAACAAAAAAAATGACTCCGGATGCTAAAGGGTTTATTCAACGTTGGTTATTACTAGAACCAATTAATAAACCAAATCGTGGCAATACTGTATTTACAGACAGTTATTTGAGAACAAATTTCTCGACCGAGTATTTCCAAAACCAGTTTACAGTTCTTCCAAAAAATGGAGAAAAGGTAAAAGTTGGTGAGCAGGAATTAACCTGGCATGCACTGGAAAGCTCCATTTACAACGTCAAACTGTACCGCTTCGCCTATGGGCTAAGAAAACAGGTTTACGGCGTCATCTTTTGGGCAGTAACCGTAGTTAACAGCCCGCAAGAAATGAAAAATGTAAGATTTGCAGTAGGCTCAAATTCAGCATCAATGTGGTGGCTAAATGGAAAGGAAGCCTTGTTACTCTCAGGTGATAGACGTATGGTAGTTGACGATTGTGTCTCTACCCGACTAACACTTAATAAAGGAAAGAATATCATCCGCGGAGCTGTAATCAATGGCCCCGGAATGAGTGATTTTTGTGTACGCTTTCTGGATGAAAGAGGCCAGCCGATAAAAAACATCACTATTAGTTATGAATGAAATTAGTTATCTTATTTAATATCTTGATTGCACAGAAATTGAAATTATTATGAAAAGAATCAAAATAGTAGGCGTAACAGCCTTGTTGTCAGTATTATTATCTGGAACAGTAATAGCACAAGTCGGAAAACCATTTATCCATGATCCATCAACTATCATGGAATGTGATGGAAAGTATTATACATTTGGTACAGGTGGTGGCGGATTAATATCCCAAGACGGTTGGACATGGAATAGTGGTGCAGTAAGACCCGGTGGAGGAGCTGCTCCGGATGCAATAAAAATTGGTGACAGATACCTTGTTGTATATGGTTCAACAGGAGGTGGTTTGAACGGTGGACATAGTGGAAAAATACTTACCATGTGGAATAAAACGCTTGACCCCAACTCTCCCGATTTTAAATTTACTGACGCTGTTGTAGTTACCGCGTCCGATGGTATTGAAGATTGTGATGCTATCGATCCCGGACTTCTTTTAGATCCATCCGATGGAAGATTGTGGATGTCATACGGTACTTATTTTGGTTTTATTCGCCTTGTTGAACTTGACCCTAAAACAGGAAAACGTGTAGAAGGTAATAAAGCAATCAATATAGCTATTGATTGTGAAGCAACCGATCTGATGTACCGTGATGGCTGGTATTATCTTTTGGGTACGCACGGAACTTGCTGTGATGGTGCAAATTCAACCTATAATATTGTGGTTGGTCGTTCCAAAAAAGTAACCGGTCCTTACCTTGATAATATGGGAAGAGACATGATAGAAGGTGGTGGTAAGATGGTAGTGGCAGCCGGAGGAAGAGTTACCGGTACCGGACACTTTGGTCGTTTTATCATTGGTGATGGAATTGAAAAAATGTCCTGCCATTATGAAGCGGATTTGGATCAAAGCGGACGCAGCGTATTAGCTATTCGTCCGCTACTATGGAAAAATGGATGGCCTGCTGCCGGTGATAATTTCAAAGAAGGAACTTATGAAATTGAATCCGAGCGAAGAGGATATGCCTTAGAGTTAGTAGTTGATTTTACAAGAATGCCAGGTGGAATGCGCGGATTCAACCGAAACAATGATGAACCGATCAAACCTGTTGCATCTCAGGAATTAGCAGATGTAATTAAAACCTGGCCAACCGGAAATATTGGTGTAAGAATAGGCGACTACTTATTTCGTCCACATCAAAAATGGACAATTACAGCTGTTCCCGAAGCAGGAGGTTATATCGGCGGACCTTATTATAAAATTGTAATCGCCGGAACAGATCGTGCATTAGCAGCAACAGCTGAGGCCGAAGTAGTAACAGTTCCAGCATTTACCGGCGCGCCTGAACAACTGTGGCGAATCGATCAATTGACCGATGCAACCTATAGAATAATGCCTAAAGTGGTTCCAAATTCAAATGAGAAGTTAGTACTGGTATCTTCGGGAGATAGTACACCGACACTTGCAAAGTTTGATATGAATAGTGACAATTCCAAATGGAATTTTAAGGCGTACTAATATATTCTTTAAGGAGAGGGTGTTCAAAAAATTTAGGACACTTGTAAACAGTTAAAAAAGTTGTCAGTTTACCATATTTCAAACATCAATGTGAATCAGGGTAAAGACTCCGTAACACTTTAACGAGAATAAAAGAAAATCTCAACATATTGAAATGCTTACAATTAAGGGGATGACAGAAGAAATGAAACAAAG
>Ga0209540_10000282_pt1 | contig 55630 bp, 50 predicted proteins | sample BarGraIncu01121A_FD_184501 | JGI IMG/M metagenome (GOLD analysis project Ga0209540, IMG submission 184501) | Arctic peat soil microbial communities from Barrow, Alaska - Barrow Graham LP Incubations 011-21A (SPAdes) (version 2) | ecosystem: Environmental > Terrestrial > Soil > Wetlands > Peat... | reverse complement strand
CTTTATCGCTATAAAACATATGATTTTTACAAAAATATATATGTTGTCGGTTCCCCTCAGGCGCTGCACTTCAAACAGGTATTTTCAGTGCTGGACAAAGCCGGGTTTGACTGCGCAAAGGACTGTGTCCATGTCGGGTTCGGTCTGGTAAAGTTTGCAGATGTGAAGTTCTCAACACGTGAAGGCAACATCGTTGTCCTCGAAGATCTCCTCAATGAGAGTATTGCAAAAACGTATGAGATTATAAAAGCCAATGCACTTATGCGCAACACAGAAATATCGGAAGAAGAAATCAAGGATATTTCTGTCAAAGTCGGTATAGGTTCTGTTGTTTACACCTATGTAAAAGCAGGAAGAGAGCGTGACATTATCTTCTCCTGGGAGGAAATGCTTGATTTTGAGGGAGACACCGCGGCTTACCTGATTTATACATATGCCCGGACCCGCTCCATTTTGAGAAAAGCAGCTGAGCAGGGAATCATTTCAGCAGCACCCGGTGAAGAATGCCTTTCCCTTTTGTCATCTGAAGACGAATATGATGTTGCACGATTGATCTGTGATTTCCCGGATGCCATCAAAAAGGCAAAAAACAGCAACGAACCCTTCATGATCGCGCGCCAGACAAGCCAGCTTGCGCGGGCTTTTAACCGTTTCTATAACAATTCTTCTATTCTGTCAGGAACGGATGAATCACAGAAGCGCGCCCGCCTTGCACTATGTGAGGCCGTATGCACAGCGATCGCAATGGGAACCAATCTGCTGGGCATTTCTGTTGTAGAACGCATGTGATGCCTTTTGTGAAATGGATGTGAACGAATATGGATATGCCTGATTTTGAAAATATCGTATATGAAAGACCTTCGCTGGATTCTTTCCGGGAATGCGTTCTTCGGGTCCGCCTGCGCATTATGACGGCTCACACAACGCCTGTTGTGGAATCTGCACTTTCAGAATTTCAAAAGGAACTGAGCCGTTTTGAGACGTGTGCTGTGCTATGCCATATACGCCACGACCTGGACACGCTCGACCCGTTTTTTCTGGATGAACTTAGCTTTTATGAAGAGGCGGATGCTATTGTCTCAGAACTGTCTGCAGGATTATATTCTCTTCTCTTAAGTTCAACAATATCCGAGGAATTGAAGGAACGTCTTGGCCTGATGATATTCCGCAAAGCACAAAATAGAAAAGATACCATCTCAAGTGAAATTGTTTCCGATCTTGCATCAGAGACGGCTCTCGAAAACGAATATAACCAGATTCTATCTGAATCGATTATTCAGTTTGACGGTAAGGAATATTCACTTTCGATGATGGAGCCTTTTTTGGAATCAATGGACCGTGAGATCAGGCAGCGTTCACAAAAGGCTGTATCAGAGTATTACGATTCACAGAAGGACCGTTTTGACCTGATTTTTGATAAAATGGTGTTTTTACGAACCACTATGGCGCACAAACTATCATATCCGGACTTTGTGTCCCTCGGATATAAAAGAATGGAAAGGTATGATTACACGCCTGAGATGGTAGAAGGTTTCCGCAATTTTGTTGTGCAGTACATTGTGCCTGTTACTATCGAGATCCGACGCCTGCAAAAAGAAAGACTCGAAGTAGAAGATCTGAAATATTATGATCTTCCGAATCTGTTTGCATCAGGGAATCCCAGACCTTCCATATCAATTAACGAGTTTCCGGATGCCGCCTCTCATATGTTCCGGAAGATCTTCGAAAAAGATCCCAGTTTTTATGATGTTCTGGAGGGACACGGATTTACCGACCTTAATGCGAGAAAAGCCAAGTCTACGGGTGGTTACTGTGAAACACTTCTGGACTATGGTATTCCATTTATTTTTATGAATGCAAATGGACTTTCCGATGACGTATCAACAATAATCCACGAGGCAGGTCATGCATATGCAGCCATTCGCAGTGTTGACAGTTCTCCGTTTATCGAATGTCTTTCCCCAACGCTTGAGACGTGTGAGATTCATTCTACGGCGATGGAATATCTTGCCTATCCGTACTATGAATTATTTTTCGGAAGCAGTGCAGAGGCATTCAGGCAGCTGCATATGACGCAGGCGCTGCTGTTTTTACCGTATGGATGCATGGTTGATGAGTTTCAGCACAGAATCTATGAGAATCCAGGACTTACCCCTGATGAGCGTCATGATGTCTGGCATGTCCTTGAGCAGAAATATCAGCCGTATCTGGATTATGACGGAATTGAATTTTATGAAAAGGGCGGTGCATGGCAGAAAAAGGGTCATATTTTCATGGATCCGTTCTACTACATTGATTATTGCCTTGCTCAGGTTGTTGCACTGCAGATATGGGATATTTCACGCACCAACCCCAAGAAAGCTCTGAGAATGTATGATCAGCTCTGCATGGAAGGCGGAAATGGTACATTTCTGGAATTATTGGATAAAGCAGGTCTCTCATCTCCGTTTGACAGCAGCGTTTTGAAAAGGGCCGCATATCTTAGCTGCGACTATTTGAACCTATGAGATTACCGGAAGCGTTTACAGAACGCATGGATGAATATTTTCATCAGCATCCTGAATTAAAGAGTGATGACTTTTATGCAAGTTTTGATGCTCAGCCGCGGCGGGGTCTTCGGTTTAACGGCCTTAAAGTTAAAAATAACGACAAAACGAGACTGCTGGAGCTGCTGGGTCAGGACCCGGAACCAATCCCGTGGTGTTCTGACGGATTCTATATCTCGGACTTTGCTTCCGGGAAAGACCCCTATTATCATGCCGGTGTTTACTATATCCAGGAGCCGAGCGCAATGCTTCCCGCAGAAATCCTCGGCGCGAAGCCTGGAGATAAAGTGCTGGATCTTTGTGCCGCACCGGGAGGCAAGGCTACAAGGATAGGTGCAGATCTGGATGGCCGGGGACTATTGGTTGCCAATGAGATCTCGGAAGAACGGTCACGTGCTCTGCTTAGAAATATTGAACTGTTTGGAATTGAAAATGCTGTAATCACTAATGAGACGCCGGGAAGACTCGAAAAAAGATTTGCGTCATTTTTTGATAGAATTCTGATAGATGCACCCTGCTCAGGTGAAGGCATGTTCCGGCGTGATAAAAATGCTGTCAGGAGCTGGGAACGTTACGGACCGTCTGCCTGTGAAGTTCTGCAGCGGGAGATTCTGACTTCCGCGCATTTCATGCTGGTACCGGGCGGCCATATTGTATATTCGACCTGTACGTTCGGCACAAGTGAAAATGAGGATATGATTGACTGGTTTTTGGCAAATTATCCGGAATATGAAGTCGTTTCTCATCCGGAAATCAAAGGTGTTTCGTTTTCAAGCGGACAGCTATTTGATGGATCCATGCGGATTTGGCCGCAGTATGGAGCCGGGGACGGTCATTTTTGTGTTCATCTGCAAAAAAAACAAAATGCATGCGTATACGAAAATGAGCAATCCGGCAACAGAAAAATCAACCGTCAGGATCCTTCAAAACTTTATACGTCAAGAACTGCCAAAGACTCCTTTCTGTCATTTGCCAAAGAAATACTCAAGGATAATGAATACGCGCAGTATTCTGAAAAAGTTAACGGTCAGTTTGTCCTGCAAGGTGAGAAATGTCACCTTATGCCTGTACCCGTCTCTGCATTTGACGGTCTGAAAGTAGTTAAGATGGGTGCTTTCCCGGGTGAAGTGCGCTCGATGCCGAAAGGATGGATGTTTGTACCGTCCCACGCACTTGCGCTTGGACTTTTACGCGGTCAGGTGAACGACAGACGAACGTTTTCTATTGAACGCGGCGATGATCGTCTGGGCCGGTATCTGCGGGGAGAAACGATTCTATTGTCAGACAATGAGCGCACATTGCTCGCAGATAATATGTATATTTTGATACTTGCGGACCAATTTCCCATCGGATGGGGTAAAAGTAATGGCTGTACGATTAAGAACCTATACCCCAAAGCATGGCGGCTGCAATAGGAGACCTGCATGGAAAAGACAGATATGAGTACCCCTTTTGTTGTTGCAACCAAAAATATGGATAAGGTTTCTGAAATTCGGGAAATTCTGTCAGAGCTGCCATTTCAGATCATGACAATGTCGGAAGCCGGTTGTGATGATGACATTGAAGAAGATGGTGAGTCATTTCGTGAAAATGCGCTCAAAAAAGCGATTGATGTTCATAACCGCATCGGAGGATACGTTATGGCCGATGATTCAGGACTTGCTGTTGATGCCTTAGACGGAGCTCCCGGTATTTATTCGGCGCGCTTTCATGGCAAGGATTCTACCTATCCTGAGAAAATACAGGCACTTTGGGATTTGCTGCATAATATTCCGCTTGAACAGAGAACGGCTCATTTCATCTGTGCGATTGCTGTGGTCCGTCCGGATGGAAGCTCATTTACCGTACAGGAAAGCATGGACGGAATTCTATACGATAAAATAGTCGGAGACAACGGATTCGGATACGATCCCGTCTTTTTTCTGCCCGAAAGAGGAGTAACCGCAGCCCAGCTCACCAATGAAGAGAAAAACGAAATCAGTCACAGAGGAAAAGCACTGCGGGCCATGCTTGCACAACTTCGCAACACGTGATATAGTGTCAGCTAGGCACAGATGTTCTTCCTTGACGGACACTTGCTCTTCAAACGGAGACCAGGTGTCTTTTTGTATAATTGTTTGTGGAGGCTGAAAATGACACAAAGTAACGATTACTTTCTGGTTAAAGCATCCGTTTTGCCGGAAGTATTTGTAAAAGTTATGGAAGTGAAACGTCTGTTGAACTCCGGTAAATCCCGGTCGGTCAACGAGGCTGTTCAGCGTGTGGGACTCTCACGCAGCGCTTACTATAAATACAAGGATTCGGTCATGCCCTTTTATGAGACAAGTAAAGGGAAAATGGTGACGCTGATCATTGCCGTCGAGAATTTTCCGGGAATCCTGTCCGGAATTATACAGTGCGTCGCTTTTGCTAAGGGGAATATTCTCACTATTAATCAGAATATTCCGATAAATGGTCTTGCAGATGTATCCATTTCTATGGAAACGGATCTTATGATTAAGTCTATTGATTTACTCCTTGCCGATGTCGGTAAAATTCCGGGTGTTCGATCCTGCAGGATTCTGGCCAGAGAGTAATTATTTGATGCTAAGATATGGGGGAGGTATTTGTTATGATAAATGTTGCAATATTAGGCTTTGGTGTGGTTGGTTCCGGTGTTGCTGAAGTAATAGCAATGAACGAAAAGCAGCTTGAAAAGCACTTGGGAGAACCGATCCGTGTCAAAAGAATTTTGGATGTGCGTGATTTTTCCGACAGTCAGTTTGCATCTCTTTTCACAAAAAATGAAGAGGATGTTTTTGGTGATGAAGAGATTTCTGTTGTAGCCGAAACGATCGGAGGAGCGGCGATTGCTTATGAATTTACCAAACGTGCGCTTTCTTTGGGTAAATCGGTAGTTACCTCTAATAAAGAGCTCGTCTCCAAACACGGCGTTGAACTTATGCAGCTTGCCAGTGCCAATCATTGTATTTACCTGTTTGAGGCGTCCGTAGGCGGAGGAATACCAATCATTCGCCCTCTGCACCGATGTCTGGCTGCCAACCGTATCTCGAAGGTCGCCGGAATTATTAATGGTACAACTAACTATATCCTTACGCAGATGACGGAAAGCGGTGCGGATTTTGATGCCGCCCTTGCAGAAGCCCAGGCAAAAGGATATGCAGAAAAGAACCCGAGTTCCGATATTGAAGGTGTTGATGCAAGCCGGAAGATTGCAATTCTTGCAAGTATCATTCTTAACGGTGCATATGTCGACTCCACACTGATTCATTCGGAAGGGATAGCACAGGTATCACAGGAAGATATATCTTATGCCCGTTATCTTCAGGGAAAAGTAAAGCTTCTTGCCATCTTTCTGCATCCGGAAGGAAAAGAGAACAGTGCAATTGTGGCTCCCCATATCGTGTCATGTGATGAACCTCTCGCGGTGGCCAGCGGCGTATTCAACGCGATTCTTGTTAAAGGGAATGCTATCGGCGATGTGATGTTCTATGGTCAGGGGGCAGGAAAGCTTGCGACAGCCTCAGCCGTTGTCGGCGACATTTTGGATGCAGCTCTTCATCATGACCGCTCCGCACACATTACAACATGGTATTACTCCGAAAAACCGGTTCTTGGCGCACACGGGAAATCGCAGGTTAAAGCACTGATTCGCGTCACCTCCGAAACGAACGACTCAATAATATGTTCAGCATTTCCCGGGATTCATTATGAGAGAATTGATGGAGTTGTCGACAACGAAGCTGCTTATCTGGTAGGGACGGACGGGCAGCTTACGGAAGAGAAACTCGAACAAACCATAAAAGACATACCGGGATTTATCAGCAGGATCCGCATATATTGAGCGGGGAGTAGTATGTGTGTTTCTCGCTCGGTCAGGAAGTGCAGTGTGTGTTTCTCGCTCGGTCAGTCCTCGGATTGCTGCGCAATCCTGCGGAATCTACTCGAAACACACACTGCACTTCCTGGGAAGCGTCCTGCGGACGCTAAGGTAGCTGTTGATCGACAGTCCTCGGATTTAGCCCGCATGGGCGCTCTGCAATCCTGCGGAATCTACTCGAAACACACACTGCACTTCCTGGGAAGCGTCCTACGGACGCTAAGGTAGTTGTTGATTAATAGTCCTCGGATTTAGCCCGCATGGGCGCTTCGCAATCCTGCGGAATCTACTTGAAACACACATTCCGCTCCCTGTGAGCGTCCTTTGGACGCTAAGGTATGGTGTTGAATTACTTTTTGTATGAAATTGAAATCCGGCAGTTTCCGGCAGTTTCCGGCAGTTTATGTTGACTTTAACGAACTGTGAACGTAGAATTAATACAATATAATATAGTCTTTCCGGTTGGCAGTTTCCGATTTTCGTGAAATTGTTTCAAGTTTTGAGCTTAAGGGTGGAGAGCTTCGTAAGAAGTTTTTCTGCCCTTTTTTATTTTATTCTGGCAGAAATGAGCCGTAAATGCAAGGAAGACTTAGTATAGGGGGATTGAGGAGATGGTTACCAGAAAGCCTGCAGATGTCTTTAGATCGCTTAAATTTACATGTACAGTGCTTCGGAAGAATAGCTTGAATATGTTTTCTATTATTTAATGATGTGCTAGTCTTAATGTAATCGAATTTTTGCATGCAACAGTCTTTATAAATGTATTAAGGAGAACGCCATGCCGTCAATACAGGTTTCTCTGGTGATTGAAACAGAAAAAAAGGCAGGTCAGATTGAATTGGATGCCCATACGAAGGCGCAGGAAATACTTGATGCCGCCACGGTGACTTCTTCTGACAATCATCAAAACAGCAACAAAATGGTCGATGCCAAAATACAGGATCTTTTCTTGGCTGCCCGGGAACAGGCAGCGAGTATTCGTAAAGTGGAAGAGACTTCTTGTGCAGATGTGATTATTTCACTTCAAAGCACTGCCAATAATAACAAAAACACGGCAATACAGGCTGCCGTCAGTCTTCTTACGGGACGGTCCTAATATGGCAATATTAAAGATGAAAAAAATCGAGGTAATAGCTCTGCAGAGTGATGCCAAATCGATTATTGAGTTTCTTCAGCGCTCGGGCGTTGTAGAGGTTAATCAGCATCCTCATATTATTCAGAGCGAAGACGGCGGTGCGGACGATTCGCTAGTAAAGCTCCATACACATGCCAGTATTACGTATTTTGATAAGACGCTTCAGCTTGTGGAAACGGCAATAGGTGTGCTGGATGAATATGCACCTGCCAAAAAAAGTATACTGGCAAGCTTTTCCGGCCGCCATGAGCTTTCACTTTCCGAATTCTCGGAACGCTCACATAAAGTCGAAGAGACGCTTCGGATAGCTCGTGAAATATCTGCATTGTCCCAGAAGATCGAGGCTGCAAAAGTAGTGATTTCGCATACACGTACCCAACTCGAAGCTATCCTTCCCTGGGAAAAGCTTAATATACCCATGCAGTTTCCGGGAACAGCTCATACGGCTTCCCTGGTCGGATCCCTTCCTGCCTTATATTCGGAGGAAACACTTTTGGCCGCACTGCAGGAAGCAGCTTTTTCAGAAACGCCCGAGGAGGAATTCCCCCCGGTTTCTATAACAATAGTATCTTTTTCACGGGAAATCACCTGCGTGGTGATTATGTGTCACCGTGCTGATGAGAGTGTCGTGAGAAGTACGCTTCGCAGGATTGGTTTTTCTATTCCGTCCGACCCCACAAATCACGCTCCTGCATTTCGAATAGGCCGTTTCAGAAACAGAATTGCTGCTTCCAAAGTGGAAATTGAACAAGCATCACAGCAGCTGGCGGGTTACAAGGACGATCGTAGCAGTCTTTTATTTCTTTCCGATTATTTTCTTATGAAGAAAGATAAGTATGAAGCTCTCGGAAGACTTCTTTTTTCCCGCAAAACATTTATTCTGGAAGGTTATATTGCGGAAAATGATGTTAAATCCCTTCAGGAAGTTTTAGTTACGAACTATGATGTGTCAGCCAATTTTACGGATACAAATGACGACGATGATGTTCCTGTGCTTTTGAAGAATAACCCTTTGGTTTCTCCTGTGGAGGATATTGTCAAATCGTATAGTTTGCCTTCCAAACTCGATCTTGATCCGAACCCTGCCATGGCGTTCTTTTACTATCTGTTCTTTGGCATGATGCTGTCGGATGCCGGGTACGGTGTGCTTCTGGTGATTGGAACAGCGGCCATACTGCATTTTCTAAAGCCGGAAGGATCAATGAAAGTTAATCTTCAGAAATTCTTTCTCTGCGGGCTGTCAACAGTGTTCTGGGGTGCCTTGTTCGGCAGCTGGTTCGGCAATATTGTTTATGTTATTTCGACCACTTTCTTTGGGTCTACTATCACATTAGCACCCCTTTGGTTTGATCCGGTTACCAATCCGCTGAGACTTTTGATTATCAGTCTGATCCTGGGGTTCATCCATATAATGACAGGACTTGCCTTGCGTTTCTACAATATGTGGAGACACGGGGAGAAGCTTGACGCTGTGTTTGATATCGGATTTTGGTGGGTGGTTTTTATTGGACTTGGGATGGTGATCGGCAGTATGGCCATTACAGTACCATTCCCTATGCAGACCATAGGTCTCTATGTTGCTGCCGCAGGAGCGGCCGGACTGGTGCTGACTCAAGGCCGCTCAAGCAAGAGTATTCCCGGCAAACTATTTGGAGGAATTGCAAGCCTTTACAGCATTACCGGATACTTCAGTGATATATTGTCTTATTCCCGTTTGATGGCATTGGGCCTGGTAACGGGTATTATTGCAACCGTAGTTAATACAATCGGAAGTATATGGGGCGGGGGATTTGTCGGGGCGCTGATGTTTATACCTGTGTTTCTTTTCGGTCATCTCATAAATATCGGCATCAATGTTCTAGGCGCTTATGTACATGTCAATCGACTTCAGTATGTCGAGTTTTTCAGTAAATTCTATGAGGGTGGAGGAAGAGCCTTCAAGCCTTTCGGGATCAATACAAAGAACTATAAATTTAAGGAGGACAAGTAAATGGAATTTCTTGGTATGTTTTTTGCACTGGCGGGTGCCGTCGTGGCTGTAACCCTTGCCTGCGTAGGTTCTGCAAAAGGAGTTGGCATCGCAAGTGAGGCAGCTGCGGCCGTTATTATTGACGATCCTTCAAAATTCGCAAAGCTCCTGATTCTGCAGCTTCTTCCCGGTACACAGGGTCTGTACGGCTTGGTTGTAGCGGTAATGATTCTCTTGAAAATTGGTGTTCTTGGCGGATCTCCCGACATCTCTCTTGCAGCCGGACTTTTATATTTTGTAGCCGGTCTTCCGATAGGAATCGGCGGCTTGATATCTGCTATTGCTCAGGCTCGTGTTGCTGTCACAGGTGTGACGATTGTTGCCAAGAAGCCTTCTGAATCATCCAAAGCGATTATTTCTGCTACTCTTGTTGAATTTTATGCTCTTCTTTCATTCATTTCATCATTCCTTATGGTAATGAATATTGAGAAACTCGGTCTCTGATAATCGGTAAATAAGAGGAATATAGAGGGAGAGTGAAGATGTCAGGCCTTGATAAAATTCTATCCAAAATAATTGCGGATGCGAGTGCCAACGCGGAATTAATAATTGATGAGGCCAAGAACAGGTCTGCGATAATCCTTTCTGATGCAGCAGCTGATGCAGCTATCGAGGGTGAAAAGAGGCTGGCGGCTGCAAACCGCGATGCTGCGTCTGAAGTTGAACGAAGCCGTTCAGCTTCAAGCCTTGATGCAAAGCGTATTCTTCTTAAGGAACGCAACCGAATCATTGATGAAGCTGTTTCCCGTGTAAAGGACCGTATTTACTCGCTTCCTGTCGATGATTATTTTCTGGTTCTGCAAAATTTCATCTTGTCTCATCTGCAAAATGAGACGGGAGTGATTGTGCTCAATAAAAGAGATCTGGCCCGCATTCCCGCTGGATTTGTCGAATCTCTTTGTGCGAGTGAGCCGGCTCTGCTGACTATATCGGAGATCTCTGGAAATTTTGATTCCGGATGCGTCTTGATTTACGGTGAAGTTGAATATAACGGTACTCTTACAGCAATTGTCAACGAAAAAAAGAATGAGTTACGTGATCTCCTCAACAGAGAATTATTCGCAGAAGTGAAGTAAGGAGCTGAAAGTAACATGCAAAATACTGATTATGCTTTTTCAGTCGCCTGTATTCGCGTAAAAGAATCTTCGCTTTTTGGTCAGACGGAGATGGAACAGCTTCTGGCTGTCTCGTCGCACAGTGCTGCTGTGTCTTTTCTTTCTGAGCATGGCTGGGATATTCCCGCCGGGCTGTCTGATACAAATCAGATTCTGCGCAGGGAGCTTGTGCGTACCTGGGATTTCCTCTGTGAAATCGCACCGGATATCACTATTTTGTATCCGCTGATTCTTCGCAAGGATTACCATAATTTGAAAGCGGGCATTAAAAGCAGTCTGAGCGGTTATCCCGTGAATACGTATTTTCTTTCTCCGTCCACACTTCCGCATGCACTTGTTGTTGATGCTGTTACCCGACGGGAGTTTGATATTTTGCCGCAGCCCTTTGCCGCAGTCGGAGAAGAAGCATATGATATTCTCGTAAGAACCGGTGATGGACAGCTGGCGGATATTTTGATTGACAGAGCATCCCTGACTGACATTCTCGTGCGAGCCAAAGCGACACAGAATAAGCTGGTAATAGATCTTTCTGAGTTATTCTGTGCTGCTGCTAATATAAAGACGGCGATCCGATCGGCATACACTGAAAGGAACGAAGAATTCATAGAGCGTGCGCTGTCGCAGTGCGGTACCTTGGACAAGAATGAACTGGTACTGGAAGCATCGCGGGGGATAGCTCCGTTAATGTCGTATCTTTCAACAACAGTATATGCTGCCGGTGCGGCACTGGTTTCTGAATCACCCTCAGCCTTCGAAAAATGGTGTGATGACGAAGGACTTGCGCTTTTGGAGCGGACAAAATATGAATTCTTTGGACCGGAACCACTGATCGCCTATTACTTATCTAAGGAAGCGGAACTCAAAAATGTGCGTATCCTGCTTGCAGCTAAGGAGAACAACATTCCCGTTAATGAGATCAGACAGAGAATGAGGAGACTATATGTATAAGATTGCCGCTATGGGTGACCGTGACAGCATTTACGGCTTTTCTTCCATCGGGATGGATATTTTTCCCGAAGACAAAATGGATAGTCCGACACTGACCCTCCATCGTCTGGTGGACAGTGGATATGCCGTGATATATATAACAGAGGTCCTTGCCGAGAAGCTGGAGTCGGAACTGGAGCAGTACAGAGGCAGACAGCTTCCTGTTATAGTGCCGATTCCTGGAATAACAGGAAATATGGGTATGGGTATGAAGGCTATCAGTAAATCGATAGAACAAGCCGTTGGATCCGATATCCTCGCGGATACATAAAGGAGAGCAGCAAAATGAGTAAGGGATCAATCTTGAAAGTGTCCGGACCACTGGTTATTGCGGAAGGAATGCGTGATGCAAATCTTTTTGACGTGGTCCGGGTAAGCTCACATCGTCTGATAGGTGAGATAATTGAAATGCATGAAGACCGGGCATCCATACAGGTGTATGAGGAGACAGCAGGACTTCGTACCGGCGAGCCGGTTGAATCAATGGGAATTCCGCTGTCGGTAGAACTTGGACCTGGGCTGATTGGGAGTATCTTTGACGGTATTCAAAGACCGCTGGTCGATATTATGGAAATTGCCGGAAATAATCTTCCCAGAGGAATTGAAGTTCCCTCTCTGAACCGTACCACTCTTTGGCATTTTGTTCCTCAAGTTGCCTCGGGCGATGAAGTCGGCGAGGGAGATATCTTAGGTACTGTTCAGGAAAATGAGATTGTATCGCATAAGATACTTGTTCCTCCGGGCGTAGCAGGTACTGTTGCTTCTATTTCCGAGGGTGATTTCACACTTACAGATACGATATGTATGCTTACACTGACATCAGGTGATAAGAAACCATTAACACTGATGCAAAAGTGGCCTGTGCGAGTAGGACGTCCATTTGTCAAAAAACTTGCTCCCGTTATGCCTCTTGTAACCGGGCAGAGAGTTATTGACAGCCTTTTCCCCATCGCTGACGGCGGCGTTGCGGCAATTCCGGGACCTTTCGGAAGCGGAAAAACCGTTACACAGCATCAGCTCGCCAAGTGGGCAAAAGCTGATATCATCGTATATATCGGCTGCGGAGAGCGCGGAAACGAGATGACAGACGTCTTGAATGAGTTCCCGGAGCTGATTGATCCGTATACTGGTCAATCTCTCATGAAACGTACCGTACTTATTGCTAACACATCTGACATGCCGGTGGCAGCACGTGAAGCGTCAATCTACACAGGTATTACTATTGCCGAGTATTTTCGAGATATGGGCTATTCCGTTGCACTTATGGCTGATTCCACTTCCCGTTGGGCTGAGGCTTTGCGTGAAATGTCAGGGCGTCTCGAAGAAATGCCCGGCGAAGAAGGATATCCTGCATATCTTGGAAGCCGTCTAGCACAATTCTACGAGCGCGCCGGACGTGTTATTTCACTGGGTAAAGACAAACGTGAAGGAACGCTGTCTGCAATCGGGGCGGTATCTCCGCCAGGCGGAGATATATCCGAACCGGTATCTCAGGCGACCCTGCGAATCGTTAAAGTATTCTGGAGTCTCGATGCTAATCTTGCATATAAACGTCACTTCCCGGCTATTAACTGGCTGACGAGTTATTCATTATATGTTGACTCACTCAGCAGCTGGTTCGATAAAAATGTTTCGCCCGACTGGAACAAGAACCGCGGCCGGATTATACATCTGCTGCAGGATGAATCAGAACTCGATGAAATCGTGCGTCTGGTCGGCATGGATGCACTGTCGTCGTCAGACCGCCTCAAAATGGAAGCAGCAAGATCAATACGCGAAGATTTCCTGCATCAGCTGGCGTTTCACGAAATAGACACGCATTCTTCTCTGAAAAAACAGGATCTTATGATGAAGCTTGTACTGCTCTATTATGACAAGGCAAGCGAAGCTCTCAGGAAAGAGGCAGATATCGAGTCATTATCCAGTCTTTCTGTACGTGAGAGGATCGGACGATTCAAATATGTTCCGGAAGATCAAATTGACGGAGAATATGAACAAATCGGGGCGCAGCTCGACCATGAGATTGCGGTTATCCTGAAAAAGGAGGCAAAGTAATGCCTAAGGAATATCGTACTATACAGGAAGTATCCGGTCCGCTGATGCTTGTCCGCGGCGTTACGGATGTCAGTTATAACGAACTTGCCGAAATTGAGCTTAAGAGCGGAGAAACGAGGCGCTGCCGTGTCCTTGAAATTAACGGCAGCAGTGCGCTTGTGCAGCTTTTTGAGAGCAGCGCAGGAATTAACCTGTCCGACAGCAAGGTCCGTTTTTTAGGACGTCAGATGGAACTGCCGGTATCTCCTGATATGCTTGGCCGTGTTTTCGACGGCCTCGGCCGACCGATTGACGATGGTCCGGAAATTCTGCCGGATATGAGACTTGATATTAATGGTACGCCAATGAATCCTGCCGCGAGAAATTATCCGCAGGAATTCATACAGACAGGAATTTCTGCAATTGACGGACTTAACACACTCGTAAGAGGACAGAAACTTCCGATTTTCTCGGGAAGCGGGCTGCCTCACGCACAACTGGCTGCACAGATTGCAAGACAGGCCAAAGTATCAGGCACCAAAGAACCGTTTGCTGTTGTTTTTGCAGCAATAGGCATCACCTTTGAAGAAGCCAACTTCTTCATGGAGAGCTTTAAAGAGACGGGCGCACTTGATCGTACCGTGCTTTTTATCAATCTTGCAAATGACCCGGCTATTGAGCGTATTGCTACTCCGCGTATGGCTTTGACTGCGGCAGAATATCTGGCGTTTACTATGGATATGCACGTGCTGGTCATACTGACAGATATTACCAACTATGCAGATGCCCTTCGCGAAGTATCAGCCGCCCGCAAGGAAGTACCCGGCCGGCGCGGATATCCCGGCTACATGTATACTGACCTGGCGTCACTTTATGAAAGAGCCGGCCGTCAGAAAGGTAAGAACGGCAGTATCACTTTGATTCCGATTCTTACGATGCCCGAAGATGATAAGACACATCCGATCCCTGACCTGACCGGCTATATAACCGAAGGTCAGATCATCTTAAGCCGTGAACTCTACCGCAAAAACATCCTTCCTCCGATTGATGTACTTCCTTCTTTGTCACGTCTTAAGGATAAGGGAATAGGCAAGGGCAAAACCCGCGAAGATCACTCCAATACAATGAACCAGCTGTTTGCCGCGTACGCCCGGGGAAAAGACGCCAAAGAACTGATGGTTATCTTAGGCGAGGCAGCACTGACAGATATGGATAAGCTTTATGCTAAATTTGCAGAGGCGTTCGAAAAGGAATATGTGTCGCAGGGCTTTACCACCAATCGTTCTATTGAAGAGACGCTGGATCTTGGCTGGAAGCTTCTTCGCATTCTTCCGAGAAGTGAGCATAAACGTATCAGTGATAAGATTTTGGATGAATATTACGAGGAGTAAGAGGGCTATATGGCAATTCTGAACGTCAATCCGACCAGAATGGAACTGACACGTCTTAAAAAGAGGTTGACTACGGCACGCCGCGGACACAAGCTTTTGAAGGATAAACGGGACGAACTGATGCGCCAGTTTCTCGAAGCTGTCAGGGAGAACAAAAAGCTGCGCAGGGAAGTGGAAGCTGGAATCGTCAGCGCCAATCAGCACATGGCTGTCGCCCGTTCTCTGATGCAGAACGAGACGCTTGCAGTATCTTTGATGTATCACAAACAGGAGATGTCCCTGTCGGTTTCTGAGCGCAACATCATGAGCGTCCGCGTACCGAAGTTTCAGATAGAACTGAAAACCGCTAACAAAAACGATATATTTTCATATGGATATGCTTTTACATCCTTTGATTTAGATGATGCTGTCCGAGCACTTTCCGATATCATGCCGGATCTTCTTCGTCTTGCGGAAGTCGAAAAAGCATGTCAACTGATGGCCTCGGAAATTGAGAAGACGCGTCGTCGTGTTAATGCACTCGAACACGTCATGATTCCTCAATATGAAGAGACAATCCGTTACATCACCATGAAGCTCGATGAAAACGAGCGCAGCTCAATTACCCGCCTGATGAAAGTCAAAGATATGATGATTGAAAAAGCAATAGCCCAGGAAAAAGCCCGCGATGCACAAAGTTCTTAAGGAGAGATATATACATTTCTAGAAATAGTCCTCGGATTGCAGAATAATCCGAGGACTATTTCCTTAGCGTCCGCAGGACGCCAACAGGGAGCGGAATGTGTATTTTGAGTAGATTCCGCAGGATTGCGCAGCGATCCGAGGACCTGACCGAGCGAGAAACACACTTTTCACTCCTAAATTTGATTCTGACAATATTCCGAATATCGTGTCAGAAGTTCTGTTTGCTGGGATGTCATTAATTGCTGCAGACGTGATAATTCCTTAAGGTTTCTGGCATCTATTGCCATCCTGATTTCGGTGAATACGGAGACATAGTCCTGGGTATCTTTTGCCAGATGATTTCTGATTCTGTTAATTTCCTTCCACATGGCTTCGTCGTATGGGTTCTGAGGATTGTGATATGCAACCAGGTCCCGTATGGCAGCCAGATTCTCAGGAATAATTCGTTCTGACAATTCCTTCTCCCAGGTATCAAGCATGGCGCGTGCGTACGACGCAATAAGGGCATCGCTGAACACATCACCTGCGCACAGTACGGTCATAAGATTATCATCATGCAGGAGTGTCCGTAAAGATTCGTAAACAGTGGCAGGAGGGGAGCCGAACAGACGGTCTCTTTCTTTGGAGGAGTATGTGTCAAAAATATCCTCTTCAGAACGATAAATCCGGTCTTTTTGCAGATAGTCCGATGGTTCGCCGTATCCCTTGCTGAATTCCTTTTCCAGAGCTTTTTCAGACTTGCCTGATGTAACGGAATATTCGATTCCGTCGAGCATACATTGAAAAATTGCACCAAGGCATAAATATGTGTTGGTGTGCGGATTCGGAGACCGTACTTCAAATCGTGTACGTATCGGATCTTCAAAATTCCGGATTAATCCCAGTAGAACGGTCCGGTTGCGTGATGGTGTATCCAGGTCTTTTCCCAATGAGGCGACAATATGGGTAGGAGCCTCGAATCCGGGCTGCAGTCTGCGAAAGCTGTCGTTGCTCACGGAAATAAAAGGACTGATTATGGAGTAATGCTTCATAAATCCCAATAATGCACCCCAGCCGATGACTCCAAGATAATTTTCCTTTATATCTTTCGGAGACAGAAGATTGATCTTACTTCCGTCTTTTAGAAATGCGACTGCATTCATATGTGTGTGTTCTCCGCTTCCGATGACTCCCGGCAGAGGCTTTGCGGAAAAGCTAACCTCCAGCCCATGCATGCGGAATACGTCTTTTATGAAAATTCGTGCGAATATCTCATAGTCGGATGCCTGCACAGCAGGTGCAAACTGCCAGTCTACTTCAAGCTGCTCCATTATGTGATTAAGCGCTCCGTTACCGGAAAGATGTGCTTTGACGCCTCCCACTTCCTTGTGTGCCATCTCAGGTGAAAAACCATATAGACCTAACAGAACCATGACTTTTTCCAGCGCTGTGCGGACGACACCTTTTGTTCTTTTCCAATATTGCTCTTTGAGGTTTTCGGAAACAGTGAGCCTGTCCTGATTTATTCTTTCATCGGGAGAACTTACCCAAAACTCAAGTTCTGTTGCAGCCCAGAGCTCAATATGGTCCAGGTTTTCGACAGTAAAACCCAGATCGCTGCAAATCGCAGGGTTCTTTTCGAGTATGGCTGACATCTCTTTTGTAAATCGATCCACAGATCGTTTGAGTATTGACCGCGAACATACCTGATTTTCTGCGTGAATAAGAAACGACGGTATACGAAGGGTTCCAACAGGCTTCTGCGTGGAAGAATCAATATTTTCATAATTATAATCTATATACCAGCATACGTTTTTATCCGGCTCGAAATCCACTCGACCGTCCTGCAATGTAGCTATACCGGGAAGGACTACGGAAGATCCATCCGTCTGCACCATGTAACCATTCAGATATGCATCCATATTTTCAAGGAATAGATTCATCGGTATTTTTTCATCGGTATCGTTTCCTGCAAGATCTATTCCGACAAATGACACGAAATGTATTTCCGGATGGCTGCTTAAGAGCTTAATCAGCGCATCGGCACAGTGGCTTTCGGCAGGTAGGGAATAGAGTAATTCAGGATATATTTTGAATAATGTCATAAATATTCTGCCTTTCCTTAGTGGAAATATTACAATTCAATTATACCATTTGCTGTCTTGATTTCGCGGCTATATAATAAAGAGAAATCTGTTGTATATTCCGGAAATAATCAATCCATTTTGGGGAGGTTCCCATGAAATTAAGAGATTGTGCCAAATTACTGGACGCCGTAGTTATTGTTCCGATTGAGGATATGGATATTGATATCCGTGTTGCGTGCGGATCGGATCTCATGAGCGATGTTATGGCGTTTTCCTGTGAATCGAATCAAATGATGCTTACAGGACTTGTCAATCCGCAGACAGTCAGAACGGCAGAAATGATGGATGTCAGTGTTGTACTGTTTGTACGCGGAAAAGTACCGGATCAGATTATGCGCGACCTGGCGGCAGAGAAGGGTATAGCGCTTCTTTCGACACCTTATCCCATGTTTACAAGCTGTGGGATACTACATGAGGCAGGTGTTCGCGGGAAGGGGGAGCAACCATAGAACCGCTGATTCGCGAATATCCGATACAGGATAATGACTTCACGCATGCAGGAGAAGCGTCGAGCAATATGAAAAAGGCTCTCACGCGTCTTGGCGTCAGACCCGAATCGATTAAGCGGGCGGCTATTGCCATGTACGAAGCTGAAATTAATGCGGTTATTCATGCGCACGGAGGAACGGCTATTGTCTATATTTATTCTGATGCGGTTAAGATTGAGATAATCGATCATGGACCCGGAATCCCTGATGTCGAACAGGCAATGATAGAAGGCTATTCGACCGCTCCCGATACTGCAAGGGAAATGGGATTTGGTGCCGGTATGGGGCTTGCTAACATGAAAAAACATGCCGACAGTCTTGAAATAGATACAAAAGTTGGAGAAGGCACTAAAGTAACATTAAATATCAAATTCTAATGGATGGGGAAATGGATTGTGGGAAAGCTTCACAGCGTTACAATAAACCGGGATTTATGTGTCGGCTGCACAAACTGCATTAAAGGTTGTCCTACTGAGGCGATTCGCGTTCGCGACGGGAAAGCTGTCATTGATGATGCACGATGCATCGACTGCGGAGAATGCATACGAATCTGCCCTCATCATGCCAAAAGCGCCGTAACGGATCAGTTCCCTGATTTAGCTGTTCCGCATGCAGAACATCCCTGCGTTGTGTTGATTCCACCGTCTCTGTATGCCCAGTTCGGGCCGCCGGCGACCAGGGCGATGATTATTCGTGCCATGTATTCACTTGGTTTTGACTTTGTTTACGAGGTGGCGCTTGGGGCAGCCGCTTCATCTGAACGTACCAGAGAAATTCTGCAGGAGAAGAGAGCATTGGCCCAAACACTGCCCGCCGAAGAGTACAATACTATTTTTCCTCTGATTTCGTCCGCATGTCCGGCAGTTGTTCGTCTGATCCAGATGAAATACAAGGCATTAATTCCGCATCTTGTTCCACTGGATGCCCCTATGGAGATAACAGCTCGTTTTGCGCGTGCGGATGCATCAGCAAAAACGGGGGTTGATCCTGAGAATGTCAGAATCTATTTTTTGTCACCTTGTCCGTCAAAGCGTTCTGCCACACTGAATCCTCTGGGACATGAGAAATCGGAAGTGGATTATGTTCTGGCAATAAACGATGTCTATCCGCTCCTTTTAAATATGCTGGAAAAATCATTGTCTGTCGCTCCGGGTGAGATCAGGCAGCAATCCCTTTTCAGTCTTGCAGAATCTTCCGGTGTTCAATGGGCATCAGCCGGCGGTGAGGCCGCCACACTTGATACGGAAAAGTACATGGCTGTTGATGGAATTCATAATGTTATTTCCATTCTTGAGGAGATAGAGAATGAACAGCTCCAGGACATAGAATTTGTCGAACCTTCCTGTTGTTTTGGCGGATGTATCGGCGGACCTCTTGTTGTGGCCAATCCATTTTCCGCCAGAGCAAGAATGAGGGGCTTTGTTCGGGAGACTCAGATCGAGAAGAAGGAGAACCCTGATTTATTCATGAGACCGGAAGCCATGGATCCGCATGTGTGGGACGTACCTCTGTCAGAGAATAACGCAATGCGTCTTGATGAGAATATTGAGACGGCACTCGGTAAGTATGATCAGATGGAGCAGATTCTTGCAACACTTCCGGGGCTTGACTGCGGAGCATGCGGAGCGCCGACGTGTGCAGCCCTTGCAGAAGATATTGTCCAGGGCAATGCCCTGGAAACCGATTGTATAATTAAGCTTAAAGAGCATATACGTAAAGTTGCGCGTGAAATCAATATTCTCGACCTGTGATTTGCAGGAATATTATTTGCAGAGGTGAATTTATGCAGACTCCATACATGCTTTCAAATCTTATTTCTGATCTTCGGCTGACTGTTCTTACTGAAGTTTTTCAGGATCTGCCGGTGTCGCGGGGTTATTGCTGCGATATGCTGAGTTGGGCAATGTCCCGGTTGGACAGCGTTTCCTGCTGGTTTACGATTCTAAATAGTATTAATGTTATTGCTGTTGCATCTCTGTCAGGGTGCCCCTGTATCGTGCTGACTGAAAATGTGATCATGAATGATGAAGTTCTTGCTAAAGCCAGGGAAGAGAATATATGTGTCTGCTCGTTGGATGAATCAACTTTTGAGGCTGCCGCACATCTTGCCGAAGCTTTCAAAAATCACTGAAGGAAAAGAGTATGATAATCTCTTACGATCTTCACATTCATTCCGCGCTTTCACCCTGTGCCGAGAGTGACATGACGCCGGGAAACATCGTGGGAATGGCATATCTTAACGGTTTGGATCTAATCGCAATTACGGATCACCAGAGCTGTGCCAACATCAGATCTGCGCTAGCCGCTGCAGACCTGCTGCGTGCAGAACAAGGCAAAGCTCCGGTAATTATTGCAGGAATTGAAATTGAATGTGCAGAAGGATTTCATTTGCTGGCATATTTTCCCGATCCCGATACTGCGGATTCTTTTGAGCAATATTTGAATGGACATCGCTATTTGATTCCAAATCGCCCGGATATTTTCGGATCACAATATCTGTTTGATGCTAACGATGAAATATGCGGAACCGTATCCAATCTGTTGCTGACGGCTGTTGATTTGAGTTCGGCACATCTCGAGAAATCCATATGGGATGCAGGCGGATACATGGTTCCCGCACACATTGACCGGAATTCATATAGCATGCTTGAGAGCCTTGGATGTATTCCCGAAGAATTTGAAGGGGGTATTCTGGAAGTTTCCAAATATTGTGACAAGAGCCGATTTTTAGATTCTCACCCGGAATTACTGCCCTACTATTTTCTGAAAAACTCTGACGCACATCGGCTGGCTGATATAGCAGACCCGGGAAACACACTGGAATTATTGCAGATATATCCGGATATATTTGATTCATCTCATGTCGTTAAAGCGTTGCGGGATAAGTCTTTCAGGTGATATAATAACCAGGTTGACAGAAAGCCAGGGATTTTTATCGCCATATGATAGAGGGAAGACGACTTTTCTTACTTATGCGATAGGACAGGAGTACCTTTTGCGGGATTTATCACTTCATCTTCTGGACATCCTTACTAATTCAACTTCGGCCGGCGCTTCCCGCATGTTAATCGGAATCAATGCGGATTTCAGGCGGGATATGCTTGCAATACGAATAGAAGATAACGGCAAGGGGATGTCAACGGAGTTTTTAAAGAGAGTTACCAATCCGTTTTCGACAACCAGGACTACGAGAAAAGTCGGACTTGGTTTGTCTCTGTTTAAGGAAGCCTGTGAAATCAGCGGAGGTGAGCTTATTATCACATCTACACTCGGTGTAGGAACGATAGTTGCAGCAACATTTCAGATTTCGTCAATTGACCGAATTCCGTTGGGTAATACGGGGGAGACTATATCAGGATTGATCAGTTCTTTTCCTGATTTAGATTTCTCAATTACATTTTCGAATGATAAGGGTGAGGAATCGTGTGTGGATACAGTTGATCTAAGAGAGCGACTCGGGGATGTGCCCTTGTCTGAACCGGATGTCTACGTTTTCGTACGTGACTATATACAAGAACAGCAACAAATCATTCTTGGAGGTATTTAATATGAAATCATTATCAGAGCTTGAGCAGATCAAGAAGAAAGCACAATTGGATATGTCAGTAAGAAACCAGGGCGGCAAAAGAATTGTCGTAGGAATGGCTACCTGTGGAATTGCTGCTGGTGCAAGACCGGTAATGGCAACTCTGGTTGAAGAACTTCACACAAGAAATATCGCTGATGTATCTGTCAGTATGACTGGCTGCCTTGGCCTTTGCAGACTTGAGCCGATTGTTGAAGTTATCGATACCGATGGAAATAAAGTTACCTACGTTAAAATGGATGCCAATAAGGCAAAGAGAATTATTGCCGAACATATTATTAATGGCCAGGTATGCAAAGATCTTACCATCTCAGCGGAAGAAGCAAAATAATTATGCTTTTTGCAGGAATATTAATTGATTCTTTAATGATAGACCGATTAAAGAAGAAATGGGTTGCCCGCAGCCTGTTTCTTCTTGTTATTGCGATATCTGTCTGTTCGAATTTGTGGCCGCTTGGTGATCCGGATTTCTCTAAATTGATCTCCTGGATGGAAGAATACCGAAATAATACTTCGAGTTTTTTAACCGCAGATACAATTGTTCTGCCGGTGATTACAAAGGGGAATCTTGTCTTTGTGATCTTTTCTATTGCCATTTTGTTCGTATATTTATTCATTGCTGTTTTATATTCTAGAATTTTTATTGGAGATAAGAGTGAACAAACACTGAGCAGCAGCATTCTGTCGTATTTAAAACGCCTGCCGGGTCTGATTGTATTTTTTCTTCTTCTTTTCATACCGGCTTTATTTTTAGCAGGAATAGCACCGGTTGTATTAATTATTTTCGTCCCTGCGCTGTTTTTATCGCCGCTTCTGATTTTGTTCGAAAAGAAGAACACATTGGATGCCGTCACCTATAGTTACCGATATACAAAAGGGGCTAAATTTTCGATTTTCTGGGATTTGCTTACTTTATATTTCATGTATCAGGCCGCGACAATATTGTTACTTAGTTTCATGCCGGAAAAATCAAGCGCAGGAATACTGCTCGACAGTTTTTTTACTGCATACTTTGTTCTTGCTTCCGGAAGATTGAGCGGAGTGTTCTACGATCGATTGTGTTTGCACCCACTGCCGCCGGTTTCCAACCCCATGAACTGATTTTTAGCTTCTTTCATTCGAAAATTGGGTGCCCGGGATTATTACCATTTGTCTCTGTTTTTGTAAAATTTGCTAAGAGTTTGGTATTCATTAGCGAAAATATGGTTGTATTTTGAGGTAAAGACCTCTATTATTAGTCTGTTCGAAGATGACATAAAATATTTAACTGGAGGATTCAAACATGGAAGAAAAAAGTGAAGCAATAAGAAAGCATATTGAATGGCAGGGAAAGATAGAAGTTATCGCCCGTGCTCCTGTTGGCACTAAGAAAGAATTGGCAATCGCCTATACACCTGGCGTAGCAGAACCTTGCCTTGAGATTTCTGAGAATGTTGACCTTTCATATTTATATACCCGCCGCCACAATCTTGTTGCGGTTGTTACTGACGGAACGGCAGTATTAGGACTTGGCGATATCGGTCCTGAGGCCGGAATGCCTGTTATGGAAGGAAAGTGTGCACTTTTCAAGGCCTTCGGAGATGTTGATGCTTTTCCTCTTTGCATCCGTTCCAAGAATGTTGACGATATCGTCAATACGGTTGCTCTTCTGGCCGGTTCGTTCGGCGGTGTTAACCTTGAAGATATCTCAGCACCCCGCTGCTTCGAGATTGAGAAGCGCCTTAAAGCAATCTGTGATATTCCGATTTTCCATGATGACCAGCATGGTACAGCTGTTGTAACACTGGCCGGAATGATTAATGCCCTGCGTATTGTAGACAAGAATCTGTCCGAGGTATCTGTTGTCGTTAATGGCGCCGGTGCCGCTGCAACCGCTATTACGAAGCTTCTGATCTCCTGCGGACTTTCTGATGTTGTTCTTTGCGACAGAACCGGTGCTATCTGGGCCGGCCGCGAGAATCTGAATGATGCAAAGACTGAGATCGCATCGATGACTAACAGCAAAATGAAAAAAGGCAGCCTTGCGGACATTATTGTCGGCGCTGACGTATTTATCGGAGTATCCGCTCCCGGCGCTCTTACAGAAGACATGGTAAGAACAATGGCCAAAGACCCGATCGTCTTTGCCTGTGCTAACCCTGTTCCGGAGATTCTTCCTGAAATTGCTCTTAGGGCCGGCGTTAAAGTTATGGCTACCGGACGTTCTGATTACCCCAATCAGGTCAACAACGTTCTTGCATTCCCCGGTATTTTCCGAGGTGCATTAGATGTTCGCGCAAGTGATATCAACGACGAGATGAAGCTCGCGGCTGCATATGCCATTGCTGACCTTGTCAGTGCTGAAGAACTGAACCCTGAATTTGTTATCCCTGATGCATTTGATCCTCGTGTAGGAAAGGCTGTTGCCGCTGCTGTAAGTGCTGCTGCAAGAAAGAGCGGGGTAGCCCGTATCTGATCCGGATCAAGCCTATAATTAATACACAGATTGGAGTATGACATATTCAAACCGAAGCGGATATTGAGAGAAACGGCAAATATACAGAACAGTCTGTTTTGTCGGATCTTCATGTCCACACGGAATATTCGGATGGTTCCAACACACCGGACGAAGTTTTGGAAATAGCTCGTACTCTGGGTATCCGATACCTTGCACTGACAGATCATGATACGACGCATTGGTTGACTCAGAGCGGCTTAGATGCCTTTTATAGAGCAGCTTCCTTTGGGATTTCTCTGACAAGAGGACTTGAAGTTTCTGCTCGAGACTATGACACAGGAAAAAAGGCTCACATACTTGGCTATTGGCCGGGATGTGAGCCTTTTGTGCCCAGTCATCTGTTTCCGCTCTGTCAGACCATGCAGGAGAGAAGAACGGCTGCCAGTTTTCGCCAGATTACCGTCCTGCAGAATCTGGGGTATCCAATTTCGATCGCAGAGGTTCAGGAGAACTGCAAAGCGGATCAAGTGTTCAAACATCATATTTTGAAGACTATGTTTGGAAAGGGAATCATCGGAGATGTAATGGGAGATTTTTACAGACAGCATTTCCGCAGAGGCGGTGACTGCCACTTTGACATCGAATATGTTTCTGCGCAGGATGCTGTTGCGGCCATTCGTGAGGATAACGGATATCCTGTACTGGCACACCCCGGACAGCAGCATAATTATGACTCTATTCCCGCTTTAGTCGAAGCTGGACTTATGGGAATAGAATATCTGCATCCGACACATACAGAAGAAGACAAATCAAAAATTACCGCCCTGTCCGAAGAATACGGTCTTTTCAAAACTGCTGGAAGTGATTTCCACGGGGCTTATCATCCCGGCCGTTTGCTTGGTTCGTGCTCTCTTTCCCGGGAAGATAGATATCAACTGATCAATATAGGCTTACTGAAGCACATTTGAGTTTCTGAAGCATATTCAGGTGATTCAGATAAACACTGCGAAGAATCCGAATATATAGTAGTATCATGGAAGGAGCACATATGAATCAATCCGGCAAATTGCAAAACTCTCTTGTCCGTTCCTTCATGGAGATGCTTCATGACCGCAGTTATTGGTCAGTGATTCTTACAATCGGACTTCCTGTTGCTCTGCAGAATCTTTTCAGTTCCGGTCTCAATCTTGTGGACTCTGTCATGGTTGGACGATTGGGGGATACTTCTCTGGCAGCCGTTGGAATTGCAAATACTGTTTTTTTTCTGATGGTTGTGTTCATGTTCGGTATCGGTTCAGGTATTTCAATATTTATCGCACAGTACTGGGGCAGGAAAGATTATGCCGGTGTCAGGATGACTATGGCCATCGGCGTCACCGCCGGATTTATAGTATCGATTTTCTTTATGATTATTACACTGGTTTTGCCCGGACAAATCATGCGGATATTTACAGTTGACGCCGAGGTCATTCGGCTTGGATCCGGATTTCTTCGAATAGCTGCATTCAGTTATCCGCTTGCCGCTATATCGAATGTCTTTTACAGCGGACTGCGAAGCGTCAAAAAGGCGGCTCTGCCGCTATGGGTTTCTGCTGTTTCGATCGTAGTAAATACTGTTCTGAATGCGCTTCTGATTTACGGAATGGCTGGTTTTCCCAGACTGGGCGTGCGAGGTTCATCGATTGCAACCCTTATCGCAAGATCACTGGAATTACTTTTGATTGTCTTTATGGTATATCTGCGCAAATATCCGATTGCCATACATTTCAAGGATTTTGCTGCGGTTAAGACACCCTTTCTAAAAGAAATACTTCGTGTCACTACGCCTGTTGTCATGAATGAAGGTCTGTGGTCTCTGGGCATATCGACATATACAGTTCTTTTCGCAAAGATGGGAACCGAATATGTGGCATCTTACAATATACTTCAGACGATAGACCGTCTTGCGTTTGCACTTACGATGGGCATGGCTTCCGCTACTGCAGCGCTTGTAGGTCATAAAATTGGTGAAGGAAAGACGAGACACGCCTATCTGTATGCGGCGCGAACCAACATTATGGGAACTCTTGTCGGAGCACTTATAGGTGTCGTGCTTTTTGCAGAAAGTTCAAATATCGTAAATTTGTTTAATGTATCTGTGCAGACAAAAGAATATGCAATTGTCTTGATTCGTATTTTTTCCGTCATGATACCAATAAAGACATTTAATCTGGAAAACCTGTTGGGCGCACTGCGTTCCGGCGGTGATACAAGATTCGCTTTTCTTGCAGAAATCATACCGCTTTGGCTCTTCGCAATCCCGCTGGCATTTTTAGCCGGCTGGAAATTCGCATGGGCGGTACCTGTCGTCTACCTGTTTACGGTTTCTGACGAAATATTTAAAGCAATTGTCGGTTTGAAGAGATTTGTTTCCCAAAAATGGATTAATGTTATGAGAACAAGTGATGAGATGTAAGCGGACTTTTTGAACATCGACAGTGAAATCTGTTTTAGAGAAACCATAGGGCTGTATGTGTCCTGTATATGTATTGTCAATCATTTTATTGAAGTGTTTTGTTCATGTGTGATACAATAATCGGAAAAATAGATGATGACATATTATTTTATCAATGGAGGTAGATTATGCCTGATCGTTATGAACTTCTTCGACTGATTGAACACAATGCTAGATTAACACAGCCAGAGTTAGCTGTTATGCTTGGTACAACTGAGGAAGCGATTGCCGCCGAGCTGGAAAGTCTCCATAATGATGACATAATTCTTGGTTATACGACAGTAGTTAACTGGGATAAGACCAAGAGGGAATCTGTAACGGCTCTTATTGAAGTCAAGCTGACTCCGCAGCGAAATCAGGGATTTGATAAAATTGCGCAGCATCTGTATCGTTATTCTCAAGTTACTTCCTGCTATCTGATGTCGGGAGGCTTTGATTTGATGCTTATTATTGAAGACTCTACTCTCAGGGAAGTTGCTGCATTTATCTCCAATAAAGTTGCTCCAATTGAGGGGGTTGTTTCAACAGCTACACATTTTATTCTCAAGAAGTATAAGAGCAACGGAGTCGTCTTTGAAGATAAACCGGTCGACAAACGTGAAGCGGTAATCCTCTGAATACACACCGGTCTACAAGCAGAACTTTAGGTGAGAAGAGAGGATAACAGTATGCTTAATAACCCTGACCAATATCTGTCTGAACAAGTAAAATCAATACCACCGTCAGCAATCCGTCGTTTTTTTGACTTGGCCAATGAGATGAAAGGAGAAGTAATTTCTCTCTCCATCGGTGAACCGGATTTTGTTACTCCGTGGAGCATTCGTGAGGCCGGTATATATTCCCTGGAACAGGGCGATACACATTATTCGCCAAATCAGGGCTATCTTGAACTTAGAGAAGCAATAAATGAATATATGACCCGACGGTTTTCGCTCTCATATGATCCTAAGACGGAAATTCTGGTTACCGTCGGCGGCAGCGAAGCAATTGATCTTACCGTTCGTGCGCTTATCAATCCAGGCGATGAAGTAATTATTGTTGAACCTTGTTTTGTCGCCTATAAAGCTACTGTTGTTTTAGCGAGGGGAGTTCCCGTTATTATTTCTACTTCGGCCGATGATAAATTCAAATTAAAGGCAGAAGATCTGGAAGCAGCCATTACGGACAAGACAAAACTTCTCATGATAGGTTATCCGAACAATCCTACCGGAGCAACAATGTCTAAAGATGAGCTGGCATCGATTGCAGCTGTTCTGGAGCGCCACCCGCATGTGCTGATCCTCTCGGATGAGTTATATTCGGAATTGTCTTATGAGAAAGAGCCTCATTGTTCAATAGCTACATTCCCCGCGCTGTATGACCGCACAATTATCGTAAATGGATTTTCTAAAGCATATGCGATGACAGGCTGGCGTATCGGTTATGCGTGCGGTCCCGCAGGCTTAGTGTCCGCGATGACCAAGATTCATCAGTACTGCATCATGAGTTCTCCGACGACAGCACAATATGCTGCCATTGAAGCCCTCAGAAACGCTGATAAGGAAATTCAGGAAATGAATGCAGAGTATAATCGCAGACGAAGAGTTATTATTCACGGCTGCAGACAGGCCGGACTTACTTGTTTTGAACCGTTCGGAGCGTTTTATGCATTTCCGGGTATACAGGAACTGGGCATTGATTCCGAGACCTTCTGCGAGCGTTTTCTCAAGGAAAAGAAAGTTGCCATTGTTCCAGGCAAAGCATTCGGCAGCTGCGGAGAAGGCTATGTAAGAATTAGTTATGCCGCATCGATGGATAATATTAAAGAAGCAATTGTTCGACTGACTGCATTTGTTAAGGACATAAAAGATGAGGAGAATCACAAAAAATGATTGAATTTGATATATATAGACTGGAGCTTGAAGGATTGCAGCAGCCACTTGCACTTCTCAGGGAATCACTGCATATCGGACAGCTGCATGACGAGATTTCGGAACTTGAATCACATGCACAGGAACCGGATTTCTGGGAGAATGTTGAGAAGGCGCAAAAGATACAGACGCGCATGCGTCAGCTTCAAAAGAGAGTTGATTATTTTCACAATCTTGAAAAAGAACGGGAAGATTTACTCATCTTGTGTGAATTAGGCAATGAAGAAGATGATACCGAAATCCTGTCTGAAATTCAGCAGGGGGTAATTAAGTTCCGCCACGATTTTGAAAATATGCGTCTTGAGACACTTCTTACAGGTGAATATGATAAAAACAATGCCATTTTGACATTGCATGCAGGGGCAGGCGGAACGGAAGCGCAGGATTGGGTTTCCATGCTTTACCGCATGTACAACCGGTGGGCGGAAGCACACGATTTTGCAGTCAAAGAACTCGATTTCCTTGACGGTGATGAGGCTGGAATTAAAAGCGTTTCTATCATGGTATCCGGAGACAATGCTTACGGGTTTCTGCGTTCGGAGATTGGTGTACATCGTCTTGTCCGCATATCTCCTTTTGACTCATCAGGGCGCCGGCATACCTCTTTTGCGTCGTGTGAAGTTATACCGGAACTTGATGACTCTATCCATATAGTCATAAGAATGGAAGACTTGCGAATTGACACATATCGTGCCTCCGGTAAGGGCGGACAACATATCAATAAGACGGATTCTGCAGTCCGGCTCACACATATTCCTACAGGATGTGTTACCTCCTGTCAATCAGAACGGTCGCAGGTACAGAACAAAGAAACCGCGATGAGCATGATGAAGGCCAAGCTGTTTGCTCTTGCGCAGGCTGCCCACATGGAGAAGATTGAGGACCTTAAAGGCAACCAGATGGATATCGCATGGGGAAGCCAAATCAGATCATATGTTTTTTGCCCATATACGATGGTAAAAGACCATAGGACCGGCTATGAGGTTGTTGATGTAGACAGCGTCATGGATGGTGAACTCGATGGATTTATCAATGCATATTTATCAGGTATGCAAATCGAGAAATAAGTTACTTCTGAACAATGAAAAAAGAAGGGTGCACTTCTCATTTGAAGTACACCCTTTTTGATGTGCCGGTTTTTGGTTTATGGCAGTATCAACTGTAGCATTTTACATAGTATTTTATTGTATATTTGCCGATTGTCGTACCGTCGGATGATGCGGAGACTGTAACTATTTGCGTATCTTTTTTAGCAATGACATCTGTGCTGACAGGCGTTCCAATAAAGAAATTATATTTGTCGGGATCAGCTTTGAATGTAAAATCGGGACTTGAGACTTCCGTGATTTTTACATTACTGGTAGAGTAAGCAACTGTAATGTATTCTACACCGTCAAAAAGAGAGACATCGCTTGAACCTGTATTCTTGAAATAAATATCAAAAGAGGCGGAATCCTCTGACGATTTTCCATTGGCAATTGACGTTGAAAAGCCGGATGGGATCATCGCAGAAACAGAACTATTTGCTGTTGTCGCGGCTGTTGTCGCGGCCGTTGTAGCGGCCGTTGTAGCGGCCGTTGTAGCAGCTGTTGTAGCAGCTGTTGTCGCGGCTGTTGTAGCAGCTGTTGTCGCGGCTGTTGTAGCAGCTGTTGTCGCGGCTGTTGTAGCAGCTGTTGTAGCAGCTGTTGTAGTGGCCGTCGTTGCCTTAGTTGTCGCGGCTGTTGTCGCCGCCGTCGTTGCCTTAGTCGGTGCGGCTGTTGCCGCCACGGATGCAGTCGTCTTAATTTCTTCAGGTGTGACCGATGCTGATGTTGTTTCTGAAGCATAGCCAAAGAAGGACAACACATATTCATTCAAATGTAAGGGATTCCAAAAAGCAAATATGACTATTAGTATCAACACAGATATAATAATGATAATCAGAGGCTTTTGGATATCCGTCCTGGACCTTTTGGGTTTGAAAGTACGCTCGGGGAGGGGTAGAATATTACCCATCTGCTGTGCTGCCGTATAACGAGTTCCTGGACGTACTGTAGGCGATTCCGAAGCGTTGCTTTCGTCTGTTGAAGCATTGTTGCTGTCTTTTTCAGAAGCAAAACTGGAATTCGCTGCATATACAGTCCCGGCATAATCTGAGGAGTAGTCATCTTCCGACTCATCTGCTTCTTCAAGAGGCAACGTGTACGGCTTGAAAATAGGTTTTTCTTCAAAATAATTCGCTTCAGGAGAAACAATATTTCTGTCTGCTGTATGCTGTGCAGCGTTGTTGGATATTTGACTCTCTGATTGAGCTGGAGATTTGATAAGCTCAACCGGATCCACTGATTCATCGTCATATTGAGAAGAGTATTTTTCGTGTACACCCTCAGATACAGTCTGAATAGAATCATTTGCTTTGAAGGACAGAAAAAGGGGGAACGCGGAATCTGCAGAGTCATCCGCCGCTTCATCGATATCAGGTGATTCATCATCCTGTATCATTTCTGATTCAGTCTGCCTTGAATTCTCTATTATGGCTGAGTCGGAAACAGGCAATTCGTTGACAGAAGAATCAGCAGGAAATCTAGTATAAGACTCAGAAGAATATTCATCAGATGGTTTACTAGACGACGCCGGACTAAATAATGGTTTACTGGCTTCTAAATCAGGATTGGAATCCTCATCTGAATGGAAAAGAGAAATATTTTCATTCGAAGAGTTGCTGGAAAACGATTTGAAAACAGAACCGGATTCAGTTTCAGGAAGGTAAGCGTCTTCCGTGTTTCCTGAATTCAATTTCTCCTCCAAAATTCGCTTTCGAAGTATTTCTTGTGCATCAAAATGATTCTCATCCATAGCTGTCCTGCTACCTCCCAAATATAATTACTGTCAGTTTAACAAATTATCACATAATTGCTTAAATAGTGACAGGTAAATGTTACAACCAAATCGGTAAATCCGCAATAAAAACAAATTGAACACTATATAGAGGAAATTGAACCAATTGACTCCAAAAAGCTCTCAAAACCTCAAAAAATCATTTGACCGATTATGAATATAGTATTTGACATGTGCCTTCATGCATGCTAATATATCTAAGCACCTAAGCGGGAGAACAAGCTCGTGTGGCGGAATCGGCAGACGCAACGGACTTAAAATCCGTCGGGGTAATTCCCGTACCGGTTCAAGTCCGGTCACGAGCACCACGATATCATGTGGCCGTTCAATCGAGACAGTGCAGCAATTTAATATCGCGGAGTGGAGCAGTTGGTAGCTTGTCGGGCTCATAACCCGAAGGTCGCGAGGTTCGAGTCCCGCCTCCGCAACCATTAGTTGACCCTGGAATCTGAAAAGATTTCAGGGTTTTTCTTTTCCCGGGGGAGTTCGATCTTTTGAACTATGTGAATGACGTTCAGATAGTTTATAATATTTTCATGACAGAAGTCTATATTACTAATGTGTTTCGAGAGAGTGGAGGAAATCTTATGTCCAAAATATATTTGGCAGGCGGATGTTTCTGGGGCTTAGAAAAATATTTGAGTGGAATCAGGGGTGTTACGTCTACGCAGGTCGGTTACGCCAACGGAAATACTTCACATCCAACGTACGAAGATGTGTGTAATAAGAATACAGGGCACGCTGAGACGGTAAAGGTACACTACAATCCGGACATAATGACGCTGCCGTTTTTACTGAATTTGTTCTATGATGCAATAGATCCGACATCAGTCAACCGTCAGGGAGGAGACCATGGATCGCAGTACCGCATAGGAATATTTTATACTGAAGCAGCGGATGCTGCGATAATTGAGTTATCAATTGGAAATCTTCAAAAGAAGCATGACAAGAAGATCGTCATACAAGTACAGACGCTTGATAATTTCTATCCTGCCGAGGAATATCATCAGAAGTATCTGGACAAAAACCCGAATGGATACTGTCATATTGGCCGGGACAAGTTCGAATCAGCATCTAAAGCTATTGTAAATCCAACTGATTATGCACTTCCTGATTCTCAATCCCTCAAAAAGCAATTGAGTGAAACTCAATACAAAGTCACGCAGCAAGGTGATACGGAGCAGCCGTATCATAATGAACTTTGGAATCATTTTGTATCAGGCATTTATGTAGATATTACAACGGGTGAACCTCTTTTTTCATCGACAGATAAATTCGAGTCCGGATGCGGCTGGCCGAGTTTTTCCAGGCCAATCGATCCGAATGTCATAAAGGAAAAAGAAGATACATCACTTAGCAGGGTACGAACAGAAGTGAGAAGCCGCGTTGGGGATGCACATCTCGGGCATGTATTTGAAGACGGACCCGAAGATGCAGGCGGACAGCGCTATTGCATTAACAGCTCTTCCCTGCGATTTATTCCGAAAGATTATATGGAGAGAGAAGGCTACGGGTATTTGATTCATTTGATGAATTAATCATGTCATTTTACTGGTTTGATTCTTCGCATCATAATGAATTGTGAACAATTATTATTGTTAGACATTTTCGTTGATTCTTAGCGAAAAATATTGAAATGAAAGTAAATATTGTGTACGAAATTTCTCTTTTGTGATACTATAAGAATAGATTTTCAGAAGACAAAGATCTTGTAATACTTAAAAAAACAGGATTTGTAACATTTATTTATGTAGAGGAGAATAATTATGATTAGTAAAAAAATAATTCGCAGTATTTCAGAGCTGCAGGCCATTCAGAACTATGCAGTCGACTGTAATGAAGACGTTGGAATTCATTCCCTCGACAGTCTGATTATTGTTGACGCAAAGTCTTTTATTGGATTATTTGCATTAGATTTTTCACAGCCCGTTCTTATCGTTTCCGAGTCGAAGTCTTTTCATAAGGCAATTCGTGACATTGGCGAGGATGTAGAATAAGTCGGGTAATCCTGATAATGTAAGAGTATGACTTGATTAAAAAAAGCAGCACAGACATCTTGTCTGTGCTGCTTTTTGTTGTTGCGCCGTGATTAAAAGATCTGACTCATAATGCTTTGTGAAAGTCATATCCGGTCGGCTCCTGAAACAGACGAAGTCCAAACAAAGGTGCAATGGCATATACATGATCAAAAAGATCTGACTGCACGTTCTCAAATGGAACCCAATCCGTCTCTGATGAAAACGCACAGATTTCCAGCGGCAGTCCTTTGCTTTCGGCGGGGAGCTGCCGAACAAGAATTGTCATATTTTCATGAATTTGCGGGATATGGGCGAGATATTTTTCAAGATAAATACGAAACACACCAACATTAGTCAGCTGCTGCCGTTTGCTGACGGAAGACTCCGAAGGTATCTGTTTGCTGCGGTGCTTCTCGAATTCTTTTTGCTTTTCATTAATGTATGAATGCAAATATTCGATTTTTGCAAATTCACTTAGCGTCTGTTCTGAACAGAAAGTAATACTGGACATATCTATATATATTGCTCTCATGATACGCCGGGATCCTGAAAGGTTCATATTGCGCCAGTTTTTGAATGAATCTGATACCAATGCGTAGGCAGGAACGGATGTAGTCGTATTATCAAAATTCTCGATTTTTACTGAGATAAGTGAAATATCCGTAATTACGCCATTAACGGAATACTTCGGCATCTCAATCCAGTCGCCAATACGGATCATATCGTCTGCAGTAAGCTGGACACCCGCCACAAAGCCAAGTAGAGAATCTTTGAAAATTAAAACGATGACGGCGGTAAAAGCACCGATACCACTTAAAAGTACGAGCGGACTTTCATTTATCCACGATGCAACAAGGAATGTTATAAAGACAATTACAATAATTATTTCAATAATCTGGAGAAAACTCTTTATTGGTCGTTTTTTTGATACCTCATGCGTCCTGTACATATCATCAATGACACTCAAAGCAGAATTCACTATCATAATCAGCAGTAGAACCAGATAAATCGTTACAGCGTGTGAAATCCATGGTTCCGCTTTGCCGAAATACGATGCAAACAGACTTATAACGAAAGGTGATACTAAATGTATAAGACGCTGGGATAGATGGTGCTTCCTGATTATCGGAAAAATGAGCCGCTTACTGTTTTTGGTAATTCGGAAGAACAGACTAAGTATGACCCATCGGCCAAATAATTCGAGAATTAGACAAATCAATATAACGGAAATGGAGAGTACAGCGTAGTACAGCGGGTGCTGCAATTTGTCTGAAACTCCCAAACTATCTAAGAGATTCAATATAAAAATTCTAAATTCAGTCATAAATTAACCTCCCTGCTCTGTATCTGCTAAGATTAAGTCTATCATAACAAAGTTATCAAAATGGCAGTTGATTATGAATCAAACATAACTTATTATTAGAAACATAAAGACATATTGGGAAATGATGGGTCAAATCAACAAAAGTACTATCGATGCTTGATTCAATCTAACTTGAAGTAAGGGAGGCAATTTATGAGAAACTTTACTAAGATTTTGTCTGTTACTGTTATTATCGCCTTGCTTTTCACACTTGGCGGCTGCAGCGCGTTAACTAAAAAAATAACGGCCGAAGCAAAAGCAAAAATATCCGAACAACTTCAGTCAACTGATGAGAACAGTGGGGATACAGAAGATACGCAAGCTGCAGATGATACAGAAGCTGCAGATGATACAGAAGCGGATGCTACAGAAGCAACAGATGGTACCACAAATGGTGATTCAACCGCCATAACCACCTCTGAAGGAAAGGGCATGAAATGGCCTGCTGATAAAATGGGGGATATTACTCCTGTTTCCTGTAAAATTACTACTGTATTTACGGATGTAAACATTGGATCGGTCACTTTTGAGGGTATGGAAAGAAAAGAGGCAGATAATTATATTGCAGAATTTGATTCATTGGGCTACGAGAACGGGGCAATAACAGAAGACGAATCAGGTGTCTTTTTTATAAAAACCAATGAGGCCGGAGATTCAGTCTGGTTCACCTATGCACCGGACGGAACCGGACTAATCTGTTATACTGCGGTGGAATAAAGCTGATATTATTACGGGCTGAGATTTATTAATATTTATGGTAGAATAAGGAGTGCTGCTTTGCAGCACTCTTTTTATCTGTTGATATTCTTCTGATTAATAGAAAACTATATTGGATGAGGGACATAGCATGATATCAATTTTGATCCATATGTTTGTTAAGGACAGCGACAATTTAAGTGATCCGAAAGTTAGAATCCGTTACGGCAAATTTGCCAGTATCACGGGCATGATATGCAATATTATTCTTTTCGCCTGTAAGCTTGCGGCAGGTGTATTTTCCGGCAGTATAGCCATTGTTTCCGATTCATTCAACAATTTATCGGACGCAGCGACATGCTTCATCAATCTGTTCGGATTTATCATGTCGGCAAAACCGGCTGACAAAGACCATCCTTTTGGCCATGGAAGAATTGAATACATCACAGGACTTATCATGGCTTTCATCATTGCATTCATTGGAATTTCATTTTTCAGAACCTCAATTGATCGGATTATTCATCCGACGAGCCTCATTTTTTCGCCGATAATTGCCGGTGTTCTGATCGGGTCAATAATTGTTAAGGGTTGGATGTACTTATTTTACCGCCGCGTGGGCAAACGGATAGCTTCGCAGACTATCATCGCTTCGTCTGTTGACAGTTATTCGGATATAGCAATAACGACGGTAACGCTCATTTCTCTGATAATTTCGGTCTATTTCAAAATTGTAATTGACGGGTATGTCGGAGTCGGCGTGTCCATATTCGTGCTGTATTCCGGATTCAACGTGGCCAGGGATGCACTTAGTCCTCTTTTAGGAAATGAACCGGACCCGACGGTCGTTGAGAAATTGAAGGAACTCCTTACCAGCAATCAGGACGTATTGGGCGTACATGACGTAATTGTTCATGATTACGGTCCGGGACGTATGATCGCATCAGCTCATGTCGAGGTCAGCTCAACGAGCAACTTTATGGAAATTCATGATGAGGTTGATCTTCTTGAAAAACGAATAGCAGATCAGCTTCATATTCCGATAACAATCCATATGGACCCGATTGATATGGATGACGCCGCTACAAAAGATCTTCGCAAAAATGTCGCGCAGATCGTAAATTCGCTTTCAGATAAGCTTTCCATCCATGATTTTCGGATGGTAACAGGTAAAACTCATACAAATCTAATTTTTGATATTGCCGTTCCATTTGACTACTCACCGTCAGATGAAGAAATTCACCTTAAAATTCAAGATGGCTTAACCCGAATATATCCAAACGTATTTTATCTGGTCATTCAATTTGACAGAAGTTTTCTTTGATAATTAATATACTAACACTATTGTAAGATTAAGTATTTCCGTAGATTTAAAGAAGGTTGAGTGATATAATCATCAACGTTTACGGATTGGGGATTACCTTCGAAAGGAAAGTGGATCAGTGATATATTTTCCCAAAACTAAAATCAAACAATTATGCGCGAGAATTATTGCTTACATGCATCGTGCTGATACTTTCTGCCTGAAACACAAACTGTATCAGTGGCTTTGCATTATTATATACACCGTGACAGCGGTTCTTCTGCTTAACAGCTACAACATTACTGAATCCCAGTCGAATTATTTGAAGAAATCAACCAATGCAATTCGTCTGAGTCAGGGTACACCTGCAACCTTTGCTTTTGAAGCACAAGGTGGGCATCTTGCATCCTTTCGGCTCTATAAAGATGTATCACAATCACATTTGTCAGCTTCGGATAAGGCAACAGTAACAATTTCATCGGCTCAGGGAGAAGAGGTTCTATCTACGGAGGTTTACCTGTATCATCCGAGCAGAAACTATATTATAGTGAACTGCGGAAATGTTTCCCTGAATAAGGGTGAAAATTATATTATAACGTTCCGGATTTCGGAATTGTCAGTCGGATCGGCATTCTATCTGTCTGCAAATGAGACAAATACATTCGGGTCTATGACAAGCAGTACGGTTTTGAGTGATTTACCGCTCGGACTCGGTCTGGTTCCCAACAGTACTTTCTCTTATAGTGTTATGTCGTACTCGCACTTAATTCCGCACCTTGTGCTATTTTACCTGTTCCTAATCGGCCTGTTTTTTAATCAGTTTATGAAGAGAAGATGGGTAAAAGAAGTATACCGCGGAGTATTTGTCTGTTCTCTCATATATCTGACACAGGAAATATTAAATGTTTCCAGAATAGATCCTTTGCAGATCTTGTTCCCGTTTACTGCACATCATTACTTCGTGCTGATGGCCGGCATGCTTATCATTATACTTTTCTACTATCTGATCTACGCAATTTCCGGAAGCGGAACTATTGCCGTAATCATAACCGGTTTTTTGGGACTGACGGTGGCTTTTACCAATCATATGAAGATTGTTATGCGCGGAGATCCGGCCTCACCCTGGGATTTATTTTCTGCAGGTATGGCAGCGAAGATATCAACGAAGTATAAATTTCAAATTTCGCAGCGATTTATAGTAGCAATAATCATGATATTGCTGATCGTGATTATTGTACGACTTACTTACACGCCGTTAATTCGCGGAATCAGGAAGAAACTGCTGGCTGTTTTGTTTGCGGCTGTTCTCTTTGCAGGACTTGTGTTTGGCGTTATTCTAAATCAAAATTTGTTGGAACGTATGGATGTTTCGTATGAAATGTTTCCGCCGCTTCAAAGTTTCAACGAAAATGGGACTATGCTCGCATTAGCATTACAATTGAATCATCTGAACGTTGATGGCGGAGAGAACAATTCGGTGGAAGCTACCGAAGATGTTATTGCAAAATATGTTGAAGAAGTTAAAGCTGAGGATCTTGACAGTACGGTTTTGTCCAATTCACAGGTAAGGCCCAATGTAATCTGCATTATGAGTGAGTCGTTTTGTGAATTGAGTGAAATAAGGGACATTCAAACAACGGAGGAAGTGCTGCCGTTTTTTACTTCTCTGAAGAACGAATCGATGTACGGGGATTTAGCAACATCGATTTTTGGAGGAGGCACTTGTAATACTGAATTTGAGTTTCTGACAGGATATTCCGTTAAGAGTCTTCTGGCCGGTTCTTCGGTATACACTTTCTATGTTAATCATCAACTTGATGCATTGCCTCAGTTATTCAAGGATCAAGGGTATATTACACAAGCCATACATCCTTTTGATGCAGCCTGGTGGGGGAGAGAAGATGCATATCCTCTTATGGGATTTGATCAGTTCATAAGTGATGTGGATTTTATCGATCCGGAATTAGTGCGCGGATATATAAGTGATAAATCTGCTTTTGAGCGTGTAATCAGTGAATATGAGAACAAAAAGGATGGTGCTCCGCTCTTTTCATTCCTTGTAACCATGCAGAATCATGCAGATTATACCGAGTACTGGGATAATCAGGCGTATGACATCAAAATTACCAATTTCCCTGATCATGAATTCCCGTGTACGGAACATTATCTGTCGCTTCTGCGGGAATCAGATGATGCATTAAAAGATTTGATAACATACTTTAAATCGGTTGATGAACCTACGATTATTGTTTTTTTCGGTGACCACAAGCCATTTTTGGATACAGACCTGTACAGTACGCTTCTTGGTGAGAGTTTGTCCGAGCTTACAGCCCGTGAATCACTGCCCCTATATACCACACCGTACTTAATATGGGCAAACTATGACATTCAGACAGGCGATACCGGCTTGACGAGTCCGAACTTCCTTGGGCAGACCGTACTTGATCTGGCCGGAATTTCTTCGCCTGACGAACGTGCCTGCCTAAGAGTTCTGCAGACCAAAATTTCTGCTGTCAGTGCTCCCGCGGTGTTTGATGATCATGGTACTGCATATACAAGAGATGAAGCGCTTCCGGAAGAAATCGCGCAAATAATTAATGATTATGAGTTTATTCAATATGGAAAACTCTTCCTTGACGATACAGTACCGGATGTATCCGGTGCATCGGTAATCTCAACATCCGGCTGATTGCCTTCGCCTGACTGCATTCACCCGGGGATCAGTACAAGGGATTATTTCTGGGGGATCATTACAAGGGATTAATTCAGGGGGGTTAGTACAGGGGGCAGCACAGGCAGGCGTGCATCTGTTCTCCATACGCTATTTACGTTATAATGTAACTTGTACGGTTTTCACGTAGGAGGATTAGTCAATGCCTTTTCAAGTTGAGCAACAAACGGAACCCAAATCTGCGTCTGCGGTTTTGAAAATAATAGTACTTGCACTTTTTGCTGTCGTTACTGCTATAGTATCCGTGTCTTTTGCGGCGAATCATTTGAAAAGCGGTTTTGAAAAGGAATACGTTGTCCAGGTCAACTTAAAAACTGAGCAGCTTTCGGCTGCCTGTTCACGACTTATCAGTGGTGACGAGATTTCGTCAGACCCGGCTAAATCGCTCGAAAGGTATGCGAGCCTGCTTCCTGCAATGCTTATCGATTCAGGCGAAACAAATCAGAGCCGGAAAATATACGGCCTGTATGCTTATACGAATGGTGCACTGACTCCGTTAATACAAAGCAGCAGCACCGGTCTTCTTGCCGTCGAGACGCCTGTATCAGACTGGCTGACAACAGAATCCAATCCGTATAAAATCGAAAAGAGCGGACAGACTACAGTGCTGACACCAATAAAGGATAGTCAGGGTAAGGTGGTAGGACTCTTTGAATTGTCTTCAACCTATTCTTTTCTGAGTACATTCGGAAATGCAGTGGAACGCCGGGTACTTATGAGTGTACTTGTTGCCGTTGCTGCAGGAATCGGTTTGTTTTCGCTGCAGTTTATTATTCCGGAAATCATTAGAATTACCCGACAAAAAGGGAGGAGATACTGAGATGAAGAATTTCTTTCTTTCCAGTATAACAACACCTCCAAAAGGAAGCAGATCACTTGCGGCCCAACTCGGCTACTGTTTTGCTGTTATTATTGTGATCCTTATAGTAATATCCATGACCATCACATCGGCATATACGAAAGTACTTGAGCAGGACCGCGCTGATTCACTGCAGACAACTGCTGTTATTTCCGCGCTTGCTGTTTCAAATACAACTCTTCAGGACGGGATGCAATTCCCTATACCTGTAAGTACCTATTCTAATAACGGACTACTGACTAATTACATAGTAAATATATATAAAAATGCAGGTAGATCTTTCCTGCGTGTTTATACATCAGCTGCCGCAGAGACCGTGACTGCAGATCAAGTTACACTTGATGGTGCCAGTAATTCATACCTCAAGGCATTTGATCAGCAGGAAGCAGTTGTAGTCACCCGTACCGACAAAACAGGCAGTCATGTCGCCGGTGTTGCGCCTGTTATCGGGTCTGAAGGCACAGTATCAGGGCTGGTAGAAGTTATGATGCCCGTTTCGGATTTTAATTCAACAAGAAACGGACTCTCGTTATCATGGATTTTTACTATACTTTCCATCGCAGCTGCTTTATCCATTGTTTATTTCGAAATACATAAGCTGCTTACAACAATGTTTGGTCAACCGGATAGACAGCTGCCTAAAATCATCCGTTATGGCTTGTCAGGGTGCCAATCCATTGCATTCTTTTCTGCGATGGCCTGTTCAATGCCGCCCCTGGTGATCTCATCATATTTGCTTTCTTCTTCAAATGCCGGCAGACTTCCTGCGTTTATGCCGGCTCCGGTAACCGTTCTTTTGGCTGGATTGCTATTTGCACTGGGCTTCTTCGGATTTAACGGACTTCGTCATTTTTTCGTAAGACGATTTACGACAAGAATATCACTGATTATAGCTATATTTATATCCTTTGTTTTGCTGCTGGTATCATCTCTGTTTTCTAACGTTTACCTGTATCTGCTTCTTTTACTCCCCACAGGATTCTCTCTTGGGATGGTTTTCTACTTCCAGCGCGAGTATCGAATTTACGCAAGCCGGCTTGGTTATGAAGAATTCAGCGAACGTATAATTCATACTACACAATACACCGGGTATCTTCTCGGAGCATGTGTCGGTGCCGTCCTGGCAGGAATAATCTATGAACGTTTCGGACTTGCGGCTGTTTCTTTGATATGCGGATGTGTTTTATTTATTGTAGGAATACAGGCACTTTTATTTGTCCAGCATTGTCCGCCGTCATCAAGTCCGCCGCTGCATCTTCCGGATTTTCTTTATGCATTGCTCAGCAAAAAATCCGGGACTTTTATTTGGAGCTGTGTAATCGCGACCGGCATTCAAGTTGGATTTTATTTTGTATTTATACCTTCTTTTCTAAATTCGGCAGGACTTTCTCTTGCTACGATTTCCTTCTATTTCATTTTGTTTTCTTTTGTAGGAAGTGTCCTTATACGTGCGTTACTAAAGCTTTTTCCCAATAGAATAAACATGAGGGGGCGTATTATGCTCTCTTCGGTTCTACAGACAGCAGGACTTTTACTGATGTCCTTTATGCCGACAGCAAGGGTACTTGTAATTACCGTGGTATTGATGGGTGCCGCACTCGGCCTGCACGAATTCCGTTACCTTGATTATTACAAAGAAATGATAAGGGAAGATAAACATGCTTTAGCCAGGGAAATCCTTGAAAGGGGATTTGCAGTCGGAGCTGTTATCGGATCTATTGGATACGGAGCACTGTATCTTACTGACAACATTCGACTTTCTCTGTTGCTGTTTACTGTCATTATGACAATTCTGCTGTTTGCCTATCCTCTGATATCACTGCTTTATACTTCATCTCATCCTGATGGGGCAACACACGGTTCTTCTGACAAAGACACCCAAAGTCCCTTTGAAGGTTATCAGGACTCTGTTGGCTATGGCAGCCCGCAGGAGCAGCGTAATGCGGAAGCTCCTCCGACAGGACATTACTATCCGGGTGGATATTCCGGCGGTGAATATCCGCGTGAAACCCCATATGATGCTCCGCGTGAAGACAGCAATCAAATATCTTATGGTCAGGATCAATATAATACATATGGACGAGATGTTAGTGAAGAGGGTGATCGTAAATGAGTATGTGGGATAAACCTCTTACACGTGATAACATTGATGAATTTTTCCGCCTTTTTGCGCCGCCCGCCTATAGGTCAACTTATCGAATTCTCGGAGACACTACCCGTACGGAAAATGCGCTGACGGAAGCGTTTCTTGAAGTATACCATCGGCGTAATTCTGATGATGTTGATGACCTTGTTTTTCTATTCAGTGATATACTGCAAAAACGTGTTGAAACATTAGCTTCGCATTACCCGATAGCTGAGACGACACGGAATGCAAATCGTGTTTTGGACGAGTTTACTGAGAATTCAATTCTTTCAGAGATTCATCACCGTATTGATTCAATGCCATACAAAATTCTTGAAATATTCACAGCGTCTTCCGGGACAGCAGGAGTACGTACGGATCCCATTCTTGGACAGATACGAAAATCAGGAATCTCCCTGTTTCTCATTCTCCAACTGATTTTGGTATCAATTCTTATTTTTGCAATTACCTATACCTGCGCAACCTCTGTTTTCGGGATAAATGATCTGGCGCCTCAATCGCCGGACAAATCCGAGCTGTCTATTAAGGATTTGCTTGGACCTACACTAAATTTCCTGCCAATGACCATTACCGGTCAGACAGCTGCAACGGATGAAATGCCGACGGAATCAATCACTACGGCAGCAGAATCTATCACAGGGCAACCGGATACAAGCTCTGTAACTACACCGGTAAATGAGACTACCGAGCCTGCCGTTGCATCTGCAACACGCGGCTGACAAATACTGATTTAGATAAGTCTGCGGACACAGAGGTTAGTTTATATGGAAGAATCGATTGACGAGGTGTTAAGCGTTACCGTAAATACAGCTCCGACGGTTCCGTCCCTTCGATTTGCGGCAGTAACAGTTCCTTTATGTTCCGATATTATAGCTTTGACTAATGCCAGACCGATTCCGTGTTTACCGTCTTCACCGTGACTGAAACGATCAAATATGATCGGCAGCAACTCGTCAGCAATCCCTTTACCATCGTCAGTAATCATAACGACTACCTGGTCCGGTGCTTTATCTATAACGGTAAGGTCTACGCAGGACTTGGCATACCGCAGTCCGTTTGAAACAACATTTTCAAAAGCCCGGAAAAGATCATTATCATTTCCAAGGATATTTACGGATTTCTCCGGAAAATGCAGCGAGATATTTTTTTGAGAAAGAAGTGCAGATCCCCGCATTTTTTCCACAACAGATTCAAGTAATTCCCGCAGATCCAAAATATGTTTTGGAATTGCCTGCCGTCCGGCAGCGGCCGTATCCATTCGGGAGATATTCAGAAGATTTTCAACCATACCGGTAAGCCGCTGTGACTCCGATATGATGACATCGGCCGCGCTGTCCTGATCCTCAAATACTTTATACCGGATGCCTTCAGCGTATCCCTGGATGGACATGAGAGGAGTTCTCAATTCGTGGGATGCGTTTTGGAAAAATGTTTTTTGTTCCTTATCGGTCTGATCAAGTTTATCCGCCATTATATTCATGTCTGCAGCAAGAATATCGAGTTCCTTATCGAAAAAATTGAACTCCTGACGGTTGAATATACCGGCACCGATTTTGCTTGCAAAATCAGTCAGCTTTCGAATAGATTGAATAATACTGTTGGAAACAGCAAGCGATACAAGAAGGGACAGAGCCAGAGCTATCAGAAGAATGAACATAAGAATCCCATATAAGCTTTCTGCAAATTCAAGATATGGGGATGAATCCAGATACAGGATGAGATACTGTGGGGCAGACAAACTATTACTATAATATGCCTCATCAAATAGAAATGTTGAGACATAGTAGGATGACTGGTCGATTTTGACTACGCCGGCATTGGTCCCGAGCTTTATCTGATCTGTCTCCAATTGCGCAGCAACACTTTTGGCCGTGAGCATATCTTTTGATGACCCTGACGAAGCAGAAAAATCTATACTGTAATCAGAATTGATTAGTGCCACACTCACATCAGAACTTCCGGACAAAGATTCTATGATTCTCTTCTTAATCATATCCGTGCTGTCTGTCTGACCGGGGAGTGTAGGACGATCGTCTATTTTTTGTGCTGCCAAAATTCGCGCTTTATCTTCAGTGGTTTTGAGTTTGTCATTGGAATCTCTCTGGATATAATTATCAACAACAATATTGAATGAGAAGATAATGACGGCGAAAGAAATCAGAAAAACAATAAAAAATGACAAAAATATATGCAGCTGCAAACTAATCTTTTTTTTGATCATATTATTTCTCCGGCGTGTCGGGGGTATCATCAGCTGAAGATTCATCTTCTTCGTCCGAAAGTGACTTTAAGCGGAAGCCATACCCCCATACTGTCTTGATAACAACATGGGATTTGAAAAGTTTCTTGCGAAGACGCTTCACTGTATCATCTGCTACTCTAGTCTCAACCTCTGTCTCATATCCCCATATTCGATCGAGTAGCTCAGCGCGTGACACAGCTCTGTCCTGATTAATAATGAGATAGGTGAGAAGTGAGAATTCATTGGGCGTCAATTGCAGGTCATCGGTACCGCATGTAGCCGATTTTGTTCTTGTCATGATAGCTATGTCTTCAAAACGGAGACTTTCATCTGAATGCTCAGACTTTTTACTGTCGGCTTCGGCCCGGCGAAATATGGCCTTTACTTTCATAACAAGCTTAATCGGGCTGAATGGCTTTGTGAAATAGTCGTCACTGCCCAATGAAAGTCCTGCTATATAGTCAGAATCACTGTCCCGTGCTGTCAGCATGACAATGGGAACATCACTGATCTTGCGAATATCACTGCAAATAAAGAATCCGTCACGGCCAGGCATCATTACATCAAGTATGACAAGATCAGACGGGTTAGTGGAAAAATATCGAAGAAGAGACTCCCCGTCCGGAAAAGTAGTAACATCATATCCTTCGCGCTCTAAAAATGTCTGCACCAAATTGCGAATATTTGATTCATCATCGGCGACATAAATTGATTTATTCATGAATTTCCTCCGCTCATGTAAAACAGCGTATATTTCTTTCTTACTTATATGCTAAAATATCCAGGCTTCGCTTTTGTGTGAAAAATGTGGGAATCATGGAATGAATTTGAATTAACTTGCTAAAAATGAAGCTAATGCTGCAATTTTTAGCAATCCTGCGATGGACTAATTCAAATTTCACTATTATTATTATACGACATATCCTGCAAATTGAGGAAAAAATGATGCATACATAGAATGGCTATATATGCCATAAAAGAAGACTGTTATTATTTTCATTAATGGAGTATTATGTAGCTTGCTGAAAAGAAATATTATAAAAAGATGAAATTCAAATGGTGAGTTGGAGGTCTTTCGATCATGCACGAGATTCTTGTAACCGGCGGAGCCGGCTATATTGGCAGTCATACATGCATATCACTGATCAAAGCGGGATATTCGGTTGTCATTGCAGATGATTTATCAAACAGCCGTTACGAAGTGATCTCCAGAATTCAGGAAATATCCGGTAAAAAAGTCAGCTTTTATGCATACGATGTTTCTGATGAGCTTGAACTTGAGAATATCTTTCAAAGACATTCAATTGAATGTGTAATCCATTTTGCAGGCAAAAAAGCAGTAGGTGAATCCGTTTCGATTCCGCTTGATTACTATCGTACGAATTTGAATACAACCATTTCCCTTTGCCGTGTGATGCAAAGATATAATGTCAGGAAATTTGTTTTCAGTTCATCGGCTGCTATTTACGGTCTCTCTGACAAAGTACCTTTCACAGAAGATTCCCCGCATGGTGCATGTACGAGCCCATATGGGTGGACCAAATGTATGAATGAGCAGATTCTTCGTGATTTATGTATATCAGATCCTACATGGTCGGTTCAGATTCTTCGATATTTTAATCCTGTCGGTGCCCATTCATCCGGGCGTATCGGTGAAGATCCAAGGGGTCTGCCCAACAATCTTATGCCGTATATCACACAGGTCGCAGTCGGTAAGCTCAAGAAGCTCAGTATTTACGGGGCGGATTATCCCACTCCCGACGGTACCGGAGTTCGTGACTATATTCATGTTATGGATATTGCAGAGGGACATGTTGCATCAGTTAAGAAGTGTCTTTCTGAAAATGGTGTACAGGTGTATAACCTTGGAACGGGAATTGGCTATTCTGTTTTTGATATTTTACATGCATTCGAAAAGACAATTGGCCGTACGCTTCCATTTGAGATTGTACCAAGGCGTGACGGTGATACAGCAGTGAGTTTTGCAGAGACAAAGATGGCCGAAAATGAACTGGGATGGAAATCTGTCCGTGATCTTCAGGAAATGTGTAATGATTCGTGGAAATGGCAAAGTGAGAATCCAAACGGATACGAGTAGAAGTATTAATCAATTCGAAGGAAGGGAGGATTGCTCATCGATTTAACAGACAGATGATGAGCATTACCTTATGAAACAACGCAAACCAGACGTCAGGCAGCCAAATTTGAACCAACTTGGACAGGCCCCGCAAAGAAATACTCAGAGTGATCAGAGAATGCCTCAGAGAATGCCTCAGGATGCTGCACGGCAGAATTATTCACCTGACGGCAATCACGTACAGTCACGTTCGCAGAGTACTTCAGGGAATCCGAATACGACAATGCGTAATCCGAATTCCAGGAACAGAAAACGCAAAAAGAAGCTAACCGGCAAGCAGATAGCAATGCGGGTTTTGTTAGCCGTTATGATCGTTTTGATTCTTACGGTAATTGGTGCATGTCTTTTCAAAAATCATCTGGAAAATCAAATGACCTATATTCCTACAAATATGAATCCTACTATGAAAGATGAAGACGGATCAGTCGTACCACTTTCTAATGTCGCAACAGAAACGACAACTATGGCCATGCCTGTTGTAAACGGCGTTCATAATATACTTCTGATCGGAATTGACAGCCGTTCGAATTCCGATTCCTATTCTAAAGACGGGTCCGGTAACCTTGCGGACATAATCATGATACTGACGCTTAATGAGACAGATAATACAATTAAGCTTACTTCCGTACAGAGGGACTCTTATGTCTACATTCCGGGTTATACCGACCCTCAGAAGATTAATGCCGCTATGACTTACGGAGGACCGCCTTTACTGATGCTCGTACTTGAGAGTCATCTCAGGATAAATCTGGAACAATATGCATTTGTGGATATGAATCATATGGAGAAAGTAGTCGATGCTGTCGGCGGCGTGACTGTTAATGTCTCCGAAGCAGAAAGATCCAGTGATTACGGATTAAATGATCTGATTGAAGAACAAAATGTTGCATTCGGATCTCCGGAAGGCGCGCATTGGCTGACATCTACTGGTGATGTAACTCTCGATGGACGGCAGGCTGTTGCATATGCACGCATTCGTCATGTCGGAAACGGTGACTATGACAGATCAAAAAGACAGATCGAAGTTCTGCAAAGCCTTATGAGTCAGTTTATGAGCTTAGGAGTACTAGACAAAGCCAATGCCATGGCCGATATATTGTCACTCATATCTACGAATATGAAAAAAAGCGATATTGACGGATACGCACTCAATTTGCTTCCCAATATTAAGTCTGCTGAGTTTGAATATCTGCAGATTCCTATGGCAGGTTATTCGAATGAAGGGACATATTCGGATTTCAGGGCTAATGAGTGGAGCATAAGGCCTAACTGGAACGGAATCATTCCTGTGGTTCAGGAATACATGTATGGAACGACGTTCCCATTTGATCCTGCTCCGGTCATTCCTAAGGCGCCTATCGATACGCCGACCCCGACAGCAGCACCCGCTAATGACGATACACAGTCCGGCGGAAATTAGTATCTGACTGCTGATTTGTGGTTATCTATGCACAGTGCGTTCTTTTCTTTGTTCCTTTATGTCTTGACATGTACAAAAAAAAGCCCTATATTAGTGAATGTCTTTAGCACTCGCTTTGTTAGAGTGCTAAAATACAACTTGGAAGATATTTTTAAGGGAGGTTTTATATGATGATCAAACCACTTAGCGACAGAGTAGTAATCAAAATGATAGAGGCCGTTGAGACAACAAAGAGCGGAATCGTTCTGCCTGGAACAGCAAAAGAAAAACCACAGGTTGCGGAAATTGTAGCGGTAGGCCCCGGCGGTCTTGTTGACGGAAAAGAAGTTTCCATGCAGGTTTCCGTTGGTGACCGTGTTTTGATAAGTAAGTATGCCGGCACGGAAGTTAAGATCGATGATGTTGAATATACAATTCTTCGTCAAAGTGATATTTTGGCGATTGTTGAGTAAATAACCTGTTTTACTGTTCCAGTAAACAATTAACCTATGGAGGTAGATACAAATGGCAAAGGATTTAAAGTATTCCGAAGACGCGCGCCGCTCACTTGAAATCGGCGTAAATAAAGTTGCAGATACAGTTCGTATTACTCTTGGACCTAAAGGCAGGAACGTAGTTCTGGATAAGAAGTACGGAGCACCCCTGATTACCAATGACGGTGTAACAATTGCCAAAGAGATTGAGCTTGCAGATCGTTTTGAGAATGCCGGCGCTCAGCTTGTCAAAGAAGTTGCATCAAAAACTAATGATGTCGCCGGTGACGGAACAACAACGGCAACTCTCCTTGCTCAGGCAATCATCCGCGAAGGTATGAAGAATCTTGCTGCCGGTGCGAATCCGATGATTCTCCGCAAAGGAATCAATCTGGCTGTGGAAGCAGCCCTTGAAGGTATTGCCCGTGAAGCTAAACCTGTTAACGGATCAAAAGATATTGCACGTGTTGCCGCTATTTCAGCAGGCGACGAATATGTCGGGCAGCTTATTTCCAAGGCGATGGATATGGTAACAGCTGATGGTGTTATCACCGTTGAAGAATCAAAAACTATGGGTACTGAACTGGAAGTTGTTGAAGGAATGCAGTTTGACCGTGGTTACATTTCTTCATATATGTGTACAGATATGGATAAGATGGAAGCTATTCTTGATGATCCGTATATTTTGATTACTGATAAGAAGATCACAAACATTCAAGATATACTTCCTCTTCTTGAAAAGGTCGTTCAGCAAGGTAAGAAGCTTCTGATAATTGCCGAAGACATTGAAGGAGAGGCACTTGCCACTCTTATCGTGAACAAACTGCGCGGTACCTTTACCTGCGTCGGTGTGAAAGCTCCGGGATTTGGAGACCGCAGAAAAGCAATGCTTCAGGATATTGCCGTTCTGACAGGCGGACAGGTTATTACCGAAGATCTTGGACTTGAACTCAAAGAAGCAACGATTGAGCAGCTCGGCAGGGCGCATCAGGTTAAAGTTCAGAAAGAAGTTACGATTATTGTTGATGGTGCCGGAGAAGACAAGGAAATCAAGTCCAGAGTCTCACAGATCCGCACACAGATCGAAGAAACAACATCTGATTTTGACAAAGAGAAGCTTCAGGAACGTCTTGCCAAGCTTTCCGGCGGCGTAGCTGTAATCAAGGTTGGCGCAGCGACAGAAACGGAAATGAAAGAGAAGAAGCTTCGTATTGAAGATGCTCTTGCTGCAACCCGTGCTGCTGTTGAAGAAGGAATTGTTCCGGGCGGCGGAACGGCTTACATCAATGTTCTTTCAGATATTGCGGCACTTATGCCCAATTATACCGGAGATGTACTTACCGGTATCCGGATTGTTGCCAAGGCTCTTGAAGAGCCGGTAAGACAGATTGCAACCAATGCAGGCCTCGATGGCAGCGTTATCTGCGAGAATGTCAAAAAGGGACCGCCCGGCTGGGGATTCGACGCTCTTAATGAGACCTATGTTGATATGGTTGAGGCCGGTATTGTAGATCCTGCGAAAGTTACCCGTTCTGCTCTGCAGAATGCGGCTTCCATTTCCGCTATTCTGCTTACAACAGAAGCAGTTGTCTGTGATATTCCCGAGCCTGAACCTCCGATGCAGAACCAGGGCGGCGGAATGTATTAATTCATGTAATCTTTTCTATTATAGGAGGCTTTGTTATTTAACAAAGCCTCCTTTTTTTAACTGAAAAGGTTAAATATTTACTTTCATTTTATAAATACCTATTCTTTTCATGGGAAAATACGATATGATTATAGAAAAACAATTCAATTAATAGGAGAAGAAAAATATATGCAGCAGGATTTATTTGTAGAAAAAATTGTTAAGCGTAAGCGCCGTGGTGTTGAAGTCGCCCTTATCATTATGTTGATACTTTCTGCAATATTATTGATTATTATCAGCTTCTTAATTCCTATTCTGATGCAGCAGCAGAGTTTTATGTACATTTCTACGTTTGCTGCATTTGGTATAGGATATCTCGCGTATCGCTTAATTACCGGGCTGAGCCGTGAATATGAGTACAGTATTACTAATGATGAGTTCACCATAGATCTGATCATAGCCCAGAGAAAACGCAAAAACGTGTTTAAAGGCAGCTGCAAGGACTTTTCTGTCCTGGCGCCGGAGTCCAAATTAAGCAAAGATACATTTGCCCGGAAGAATCTGTTTCATCTTGATGTCCGTTCCGGTGAAGACCATGGGTGCGACTGGTATTTTATTACGAAATCCAACCCTCCAACACTTGTTCTCTTTGAGCCGGACGACCGCTTTATTGCTGTTGTAAAGCGTTTCAATCCACGTGCCTTACTTAATATTAACATCTGATCATGTGTCATCTGATAGATTACGATTTCATCAAGTGCAGTCACAAAATATCTTAATCTGAATAAAGAATAAGTGGGGGGTCGCACAATGGAAAGAGGGAACCGGCAGGTGGCAGGAACAGAGCAGGATTCGGCAGGGAGCGGAGCAGATGCAGCGCTAAGCAAGAAGCGTAAGAAGAAATTCTCAAAACAGGAAATCAGCTGGCTATTTTATGATTGGGCCAATTCTGTCTACGCAACCAATATTATGGCAGCGATATTTCCTATTTATTTCACATCTGTATGTGCATCTCAAGGCGTTGCCGGTGATCAGATGTGGGGCTATGGTACTTCGGCTGCAACATTCATAGTTGCGATACTTGCACCTTTTTTGGGTGCCATCGGCGATTATAAAGGCATGAAGAAGAAGCTTCTTTCGGCCTTCATGGCTATTGGCGTCGTTTTCACTCTTATGATGGCGGTATCTGATAATTGGAAGTTAATGCTTGTGGGATACATCATTTCATATATTGGTTTTACAGGAGGCAATCTATTCTATGATTCATTCCTTACCGATGTAACTACGGAAGAACGTATGGACATGGTGTCATCCTACGGATATGCGATGGGCTATATCGGCGGAAGTACGATTCCTTTCCTTATTTCCATTGGTATTATTATTTCTCCGTTCGGTACTGCAAATCCTTCCCTTGCCGTTAAAATTGCGGTAGTTATTACATCTGTCTGGTGGGCGGTATTTAGTATACCGATACTCAAAAACGTTCATCAGAAGCATTATGTTGAGATACCTGCCAAACGACTTGTTTCTAATACTCTTAAAAATGTTAAAAATACCGCGATTGAAATCTTTGCCAACAAAGGAATATTTGTATTTGTACTTGCCTATTTCTTTTACATTGACGGTGTAAATACGGTCATTCATATGGCTACTGCATACGGCTCAACGCTGGGTCTGGACCGTACGGGTATGATCCTGGCCCTTCTTGTTACGCAGATTGTTGCCGTACCGTGTTCCATTTTGTTCGGCAAACTCTCGCAGAAGGTTGGTTCCCTTAGAATGATTCTGTTTGCAGTGTGCATGTATGCATTCATCTGTCTGGTAGGATTCTACATGGGATATACAATCGAACATGCACTTGCCGCCGACCCGGCCAGGGGAGCTGTTTATCTTGCCGCAAAAGCCACATCGCAGACTCTGTTCTGGATAATGGCAGGATTAGTCGGTACGGTACAGGGCGGCATTCAAGCCATATCACGTTCGTACTTCGGTAAGTTGATTCCTCCGGAGAGATCCAATGAATTCTTTGGATTCTTTGATATCTTCGGTAAATTTGCTGCAGTAATCGGTACATTTTTGTATGGTCTGATTGCAGGTCTTACCGGAAGTTCAGCTCAGGGAATCCTAAGTGTATCCGCTCTGTTCGTAATTGCGTTCATTATTCTGGTCGTCGGGCGTAAGAGCCTTCGAGGTGCAGAGAGAATGACGGGCCGCAAACCGTAAGCAGCATTCCTGCAGCCGGAGATAGACTGCATTTGCGGTCTGCTTATTGAAAGGACTTTAAAAAGAAAATGACAGAAAATAATACCAACAGACAGCAAGGTGAGCACTTGGGACAAGAGACACCTTTCCCGAGTGCTCACAGCTTGTATACGTATGAGATACATGGGACGGATACGGATTACAAAGACCAGGTACAACTGCACTCGTTATTTTCCATGATGCAGGAAGCTGCTTCACTCAATGCTGCTGTCTACGGCTGGGGACCGGAAGTGCTTGATCCGCTTGACACGTGCTGGCTGCTTCTTAGAGTCTCCGTCAGAATGACCAGACGACCTTCCTGGCAGGAAAAAATAACCATTGAAACATGGTCAAGGGGAAATGAGAGGATATACTTTCTCAGGGACTTCCTGTTTTTTGATGAAAAAGGGATAAAAATCGGTGTGGGTTCTTCTGTTTGGATTCTTGCAAATAAGACGACACATCGTCCGGTAAGACCGTCAATAATAATGGAATTGTCAAAGATAGAATCTGACCCGGTTACCGCAATGCCGATCAATCCTCCCAAAATTGTTCCTAAAGCGGATAATACGTGGATGGCAGAGCATTACTGCGATGGGAATACGATCGTCAAATTTGCAGATTTCAGCGAAATTGACCGTAATCTGCATGTTAATAACACAAGATATATAGCCTGGTGTATAGATGCCGCACATAATAAATCACTCGATCAGGGCGACATTCTTGGAATTGACATTACTTACAACTCAGAGATTCGATTCGGAGAAAAGGTTGTGTTGTTTTTCTATGAAGAGAACAATCAAAATCTACACGTCGACGGATATATTGCAGATGGAGACCGAAACGTTTTTTCTGCCGTTCTTTATAAAGACGAAACGATTTGCTCAAAATAGGGAGAAAGGCAGAGAATTTTTGCGGCAAATCTTCGGTATTTAGTCAATTGTACTAAATGAGTCACTGTTTTGTCCGTTTTCATCGTTTATTATGCTTTCCTGTTCCATCAAATTGGGTTATAATTTCATTCGCGCACACATGATTGTGGTGTTTACTAAGGAGGGTCAGTCATGATTGAGATTTCTAATCTTGTGAAGTATTATGGCGATAAAAAAGCAGTTGACCATATTTCTTTCACTGTAGAAAAAGGAGAAGTTCTTGGATTTCTCGGACCAAACGGTGCCGGGAAAACGACTACGATGAATATTCTGACCGGATATTTGTCAGCGACATCAGGCAAAATTACGATCAACGGACACGATATTCTCGAAGAACCGGCCGCTGCCAAAAAGGCCATAGGGTATTTGCCTGAGCAGCCGCCGCTTTATATGGATATGACGGTCCTGGAATATTTGAAATTCATCAGTGAGCTTAAGGGAGTTCCCAAGGCAGACCGCATTCGTCAGCTTGCAGAGATCATGCGTCTTGTCAGGATTGCTGACGTTTCGGACCGCGTTATTCATAATCTGTCAAAAGGCTACAAGCAGCGTGTTGGTATTGCGCAGGCAATGATCGGTAATCCTGAAGTACTTGTGCTTGACGAACCGACAGTTGGACTTGACCCGAAACAGATTATTGAAATCAGAAATCTTATAAAGACTCTGAGCAAGACGCATACGGTAATTCTGAGCTCTCACATACTGCCAGAAGTACAGGCTGTATGCGACAGGGTAGTTATTATCAATAACGGAAGAATTGCTGCAATCGACACTCCCGACGCTTTGTCGCACAGGCTTGCAGGGACATCAAAGCTTTCACTTACTTTTGAAGGGCCCTACAAGGATGCATCGAGCAAGATTCGTAATTTGCCGGGTGTATCCGGTGTCGCATCCGTTATAGAAAAAGATAATTTGCAGCAGATAGAAATATCGATTGATCCCAAGATTGACGTCAGAAAATCCGTTTTCTTCACGATGGCATCCAATTCCTGGCCGATACTTGAATTCAAATCACTCGATCCGACTCTTGAAGAAATATTCTTAAGTGTAACTACTTCAGATGAAAAGAAGCGGAGGTAATCAAAAATGTCAGCAATATATAAACGCGAACTTGCGTCATATTTCAGATCACCGATAGGTTGGGTTGCGGTAGCTCTTTATACTTTACTCGGCGGTTTTTTCTTCAGCTTTTCCATGTCTTCTGGAAGTTCTGTCAATATCGCAGGTGAGCTGAGCCTGATTCAAACATTTTTCCTGATAATAATTCCCGTTATTACGATGCGGCTTTTTTCGGAAGAGAAGAAGAACGGCACGGAAGTGATTATGTATACTTCAGCGGTACCGCTTTATAAGGCAGTGATTGGCAAGTATCTCGCCGCTTTTTCTCTGTTCATGATTATGCTGTCAAGTACATTCATTCATGTCATTCTTGTGGCGGCTATGGGCGGGTTAATTGATGCTTCAACTTTTGGAGCCTATATTTCTTTTATCCTGCTTGGTGCTTTCTATATTGCTCTTGGGATAATGGCTTCCGCCTCTACCGAGAACCAGATTATTTCCGCTGTATTTTCAGCGGCTATGATTGTTTTCGTAATGCTGATGCAGCTTATCTCAACATCGCTTGAAGGAATATTTGTCAGCATCGTCAGTGTTTTCAATCCATTCGGCATCTCTTCTGAAGCGATCAATAAGGCAGGCGAGAGTCTTGCGGCTGCAATTAACTGGA
>Ga0209540_10000281_pt1 | contig 55838 bp, 40 predicted proteins | sample BarGraIncu01121A_FD_184501 | JGI IMG/M metagenome (GOLD analysis project Ga0209540, IMG submission 184501) | Arctic peat soil microbial communities from Barrow, Alaska - Barrow Graham LP Incubations 011-21A (SPAdes) (version 2) | ecosystem: Environmental > Terrestrial > Soil > Wetlands > Peat... | reverse complement strand
GGCAGTGCTTCGTGTCTTGTGTTTCTGGATGCGAATAACCGGTTTATTGGCAACTTATTTGCCGGTGGAATAAATGTATTACCTCTGGTGAATATGGGAGATGCTTCAAGTATTGATTTGTCAACGCTTACCTTAGAAGGTACAAGAGTGATTCCGGCCAATGACCCGATTGGCTCAACCATCCAATTAACGGCTCAGGAACTTGATTTTCTGAATAATGTTGGTGTTTATTATCAAACATTGGCCAAAAACATTGATATGGATAACGATGGTTCGCCCGACATTATTAATGGAGATCAGATTCGGATAAATTCGGTTATAAATATGCGTGCAGGCACTTTCGGAACGGATACTAAGGCTGTTCAAATGCTTCCTCATACAAATTTTGTGGTAAACACAGGTATGCGTATTGCAGGCGATATCAAAATGTTTGACAAAGACTTTACTTCTACGTTCAGCGGACCTGCCGGTGCACCTTATACCGATATTCAGATTTCATGGAGCACGCAGGCACAGGATGAATTTATATTTATATTTTCGCGTATGGATCAGCCCGGCGGTTTGGGACAATATCCTACCCGGCCATTTGCCGATGGTGTATATTCATTCCAGTTGAACAAGAATCAACTTTATACTTTCAACTTTTCGATTGTTAACATGCAAAATAATCTGATGATCATTAAACCGACTATTCATACCGATAAAAACACGTATATTACAAAAATTTCCTACGAATTTGTTTTTCCGGATGGAACAATTGCCAATCCACGTAATTTGATTCAGGGTTATATCCGGACTCAAATAGGTGGCAGTAACGGAACACAGTTATATGAAGGTCATCATTTGTATGGAACGTTTTCGGCAAGCGAAAATTACGATTACTATAATGAAACAATTGGTACTAAAATCAAACTTTCGGATGTTTCTCAATGCAATTTCGCGTTTATTGATATTCTCGGTAACGAATATGAATATAGCTGGGTGGATGATTTGACTAAATTTCGGAATTAATCCAACCTACCCCTCGTTAGCTCCCCCCGATAGCTATCGGGGTTATCGGGAGAGGGGTAATTGGTTAAACGTTTTTAAACGGATAAATGAAATTTCTGTATTTTTATTGTTAGAAACAACAAATCCTGAATCCCTCACTACCCCGATAGCTAACGAGGGGGAGTAGAGCTAGAAGAGGCACAAGAAGAAAATGAAATAAAACAACTTAAAAATAAATTTTAAAATGGACAGAATGAAACGGACAATTATCTTACTCTCAGCTATTTTGGTTCTCAGCTATGTATGTAATGCACAAACTGACACAACTAAAACAACAACAGATTCGTTGACAATTAAAGGAAAAACAACTGATTCACTTTCAGTAAAGGTTCAAACTGAGGATACGAAATATGCTACACTTTATGTATACAGACCTGCCCTTTTTGTGGGTTCATTTATAAGTTATAATCTCCATATAATCAATTCGGCAATTCAAGATAGTATTATAGGTCGCGTTAAAAATAATTCAAAGTTTATAGTTAAGATTTATCAGGAAGGAAAAGCTCAAATATTCGGTCAAACAGAGTCAAAAAGAGTGATCAATATTGACGTTAAGTTTGGTAAAAAGTATTTTTTAAAAAGTGGGATTGCAACGGGTGTCTTTGTTGGCAGGCCGGAACTGGATTTAATTTATCCTGAACAGGGAGAACTCGACTTTGAAAATGTTGCAGGCAGATAAAAATCAAAATCTTAGTTAACCCCTGCTGGCGCTGATTTGTAACACGTGCCCGTCAGGGAATGGTGATAGTAGTTCCCGAAGGCAATGCAGAAGATCATACCCGCAAGTCGGAATACTATGATGGTACGTATGAGTATTTAAAGGAATTAGGCATAACCATCATTTAAAATACATTGTTCCATGTCCCAATCACCCACCCACCACCATCGCCGTTCCATCCGCCAGAAAGGATACGATTATGCACAGGAAGGAATCTATTTTATAACCATTTGTTTACAGGACAGGTTATGTTTGTTTGGGCGGGTTGAAAACGGGGAAATGGTATTAAATGAATTTGGAAACGTTGCACAAAATGAATTATTAATAACCACCAAAATACGTTCGAACGTACAATTGGATGCATTTGTTGTTATGCCCAACCATGTCCATGTCATTATCCATATCACGCATTCCATTGATCCATCCGATGCCACCTGTAGGGGCGAATTGCATTCGCCCATTAATGAAACAGACGAATGCAATTCGCCCAATAATGAAACAGGCGAATTGCATTCGCCCATTAATGAAACAGACGAATGCAATTCGCCCATTAATGAAACAGACGAATTGCATTCGCCCAATAATGAAACAGACGAATGCAATTCGCCCATTAATGAAACAGACGAATTGAATTCACCCATTAATGAAACAGGCGAATGCAATTCACCCATTAATGAAACAGGCGAATGCAATTCACCCATTAATGAAACAGGCGAATGCAATTCGCCCATTAATGAAAACGTGGATAATACAAGGGGCGAATGCAATTCGCCCCTACGGGGACCGTCCCAAACGGTTGGGGCAATTGTTCGGGGTTATAAATCGGCCGTTACAAAACAATTGAAAACATTGGGTTTTTCGGGTAAATTATGGCAACGGAATTATTACGAACATATCATCCGAACTCCGGAATCGTACGAACACATTGCCGAATATATTGAAGATAATCCGGCCAATTGGAAAAAGGATAAATTTCATAATCGATCATCAAATCCGATTTAGAAACGTAATTATTACGAACGAGCGAATGCATTTCGAATTCAAAAATTGAACAAAATTCTATTTATAAAGTTATATATCCACAGTATAATTTTAAAAGACAATAATTTTAATTCTAATACTTTTAATGTTCAAATAGATGAATACAGCAACACAGAATCTGGAAAATGACCATGTCTACATCCTTCGGTTGATAGATGTTATGGAAAAAATGGTGATAACTATTTCCACCAATATATCGCATTTGGAAACAGTGATTAGTCTGATAAAGAATTATGCAGATGGTTATCATCATGCGAAAGAAGAAAATCTGTTTTTCCCCCTGTTGGTAAAAAAGGGTTTTTCGAACGTACAGGGACCTATCCCCGTGATGCTTCACGATCACGCTGAAGGCAGAAATTTCGTAAAAGGAATGGCAACAGAAATCGAAGCATATAAAGCCGGCAATTTATCGGCACTACCGCATATTTACGAGAATATGCAAGGCTATATCGATTTGCTTCGGGCACATATAGGAAAAGAAAATAATGTACTGTTCCGTATGGCCGACCGCACACTTTCCGCCGAAGAACAACAAGGTCTTTTGACTGAATTTGCAGCAATAGAGAAAACGGGTTATGAAAATGAACAAATACAACTGTTTATTACCGCTATCGAAAGTCTGGAAGCGTTTTATATGTAATGGGAAATAAATAATTTCGTATTTTAAAAACAGAAGAATAGAACATCAATTATGAATTGATAAAATGATTATCCGTTTCATTACCCACTTATTTCCAGCAAAAGTTCACCAACGATCGACCTTGTCCGGTGAACCGAAAAACAAGTGAGGTAGGTGGTTAAAAATCGTCCTGTTTGAGTCTCGACGTATTTCGTCGGGACGAGTTTGGACGATTTGAGCCTGCCGAGCGCAAGTTTTTCGAGTGAAGCAGGCACAGTCTTGATTTTTTTTGCTTACTTTTTTGCATCAAGGCAAAAAAGTAAGTGGGGTCCCGATAGCTATCGGGATTAGGGGCAAAGCCCCTGATTTATAAAATTTATAACATTTAGGTAATCTAACGGATAATCATTATTGATAATTATGAATTAAAGATGTGTTTCACCGTCGCCCTTGTCCGAAACAATGAATTGATAACGGCAGAACGTTATTATAATGAATTGCCCATTAAAGGAATTAAACCTGACAGTGAGGTTTCCTTATTTAGAAGTGACGGCTTTACTTCAAGTGAAACCCTCACGAATGACTTTCCACAGTATTATTTTGTGAGCGGTTTTTCGCATCCACATTTACCCATCGTAAAAGAGGACGGTATCTTTCTTTATGAATGGGGATTAATTCCTTGGTGGATAAAAGATGCAGAAGCAGCCGGTGATATTCGTTCGAAGACATTAAACGCGGTGGGTGAAACGGTATTTGAAAAACCATCATTCCGAAAATGTATCGTTTCGCAACGTTGTCTGTTGGGTGTAAGTGCATTCTACGAATGGCGGGAAGTAAACGGTGCGAAATATCCTTATCTGATTCATGCCACCGAAAATGATATTTTTTCTCTGGCTGCCATTTACGATACCTGGACAGACCGCCACACGGGTGAGATAAGAAATACCTTCAGTATACTCACCACGCCTGCCAATCCGCTAATGGAGAAAATCCACAACCTGAAAAAACGTATGCCCCTTATCCTTTCACCCCTTGATGAGATGAAATGGATAGATCCTACCTTGAAAACAGAACAAATAACCGAACTGATAAAACCCTACGACGAAAAGGATATGTCGGCCTATACCATCTCACGTGCTGCCAATAATGCACGGAATAACCGGAATGTGAAGGAGATTATGGAAAGAGTGGAGGAGAGTTCTGAGTTCTGAGTTTCGAGTTCTGAGTTTCGAGCATCAAAAAATTCTGCTATCTTTGCGCGGTTTTATTTACAAAAAAATTAGAATGAAAAGAATTCTCTTTCTATTGATATTTATTGCAGATGCATTATGTTCTATCTTTTCGGCCAATCAACTGGTGACAGTTTTAAAGGAACAAATCTGCGAGATGAGCCGAAATCCTTTTTTTCAAAGTCAGGAACAACAGGAATTGGCAGCCGCCATATCGAACAAAGGGAATACCACCGATTTGAGTTTACGGGAACTGTACTGGAATACTTTTCAACAAGATGCAGAGTTGGATAAAATGATCAACTCACAACAAGCAGATGGCTCCTGGAATGATATTGTATACAACGATACTGCTCTAAGCAATTGGCAACCAACGAATCATGTTTCCCGACTTTTGTTCCTAAGCAGAGCCTATATTACCCCAAATTCAAAGTTCTATCAGAAAAAGGAAGTTTCGGAAGTCTTGCATAAAGGCATCGATTATTGGTTTCGTGTAAAACCTGTCTGCAAAAACTGGTGGTACAACCAGATTGGCATTCCCCGCTTTATGGGTTTGGTATTTTTATTTATGGAAAACGAACTGACTGCCATTGAAAAAACGGAAGCAATTGTGCTTATGAATAATGCAGGCTTTAGAATGACAGGACAAAACAAAGTATGGTTGGCGGGCAACGTACTGATTAAGGCACTTTTGATTAATGATGAAAAATTGGCGAAGTCTGCAAGCGATACCATTGCGTCGGAAATTTATATCACCACCAAAGAAGGGATTCAACCCGATTATAGTTTTCATCAACACGGACCGCAACAACAGTTTGGAAACTATGGCCTGGCGTTTATTTCGAGTATGGCTTACTATGCCAATGTTTTTGGAGGAACGGCACTGGCTTTCTCTCCGGAGCAAATCAGCATTTTACGTAACTATGTTTTCGAAGGTGAGAATTGGATTGTCTGGCGTGGTTATATGGATGTAAGTGCCTGCAACCGACAACTTTTCAAACAAGCGCAAGTAGGTAAAGCACTCGCTTTGTGCGTAGCAGCAAATCAACTCAAACAAGCAGATTTACCCAATGCAAAAGCTTATGACGATTTAATACAGCGGAATTTGCATCCGGGAAGTTTGGTGGAAAAAGCTATGTCGAAACATTTTTGGCGTTCGGATTTAACCGTTTATCGGGCTGCCGGTTATTACCTTTCTGTTCGTGCCTGTTCCCCACGATTGAAAGGTACAGAATTTACCAATAACGAAAATAAAAAGGGTCATTTTATCTCTGATGGTACGACTATCATTATGCGACGAGGTGATGAATATAGAGATATTTTCCCCATTTGGGATTGGAATCGCTTGCCGGGTGTCACTGCTCCTGTGTTGGATTCTATAAAACCGCAAACCAAAACGGATGATTACCGAAATCCCAACCCGTTTGTAGGAGGTTTAACGCATAATACCAACGGAATTACCACCTTTCATCTTGCACGGAACAGTGTTGATGCTAAAAAATCGTGGTTTTATATCCACGGCGTTTTGGTATGCTTAGGCACTGACATTAATACGAATGTTGGAAAAGAAATTGTAACGGGCGTAAATCAGACTTTGCAAAGAGGCGTGGCGGTAATAACGCCTGATAATGGCAAATCCATCTCAGTCCATGACACATTATTTAGTTCGTCGAATGTGAGCACAATTTGGCACGATTCTATCGGTTATTATTTCCCGACACCAATGGCTACCACATTGTCAGTTAGTACACAAAGCGGTAATTGGCACGATATTGCTGATCCGTACACTTCGGATAATATATCAGGTAAGGTTTTTAAACTCTGGATTAATCACGGAATAAATGCTATTGTTTCTTCATCGTACGAATATGTGATTTTAGCCGGCATTTCGCAAAAGGAATTAACTCAATATGAACAAAATCCGGAGTTTGAAGTGCTTGCAAACCGTTCGGCAGTTCAGGCAGTAAAACTAAAAAATAACTCGGTTCTGCAATTCGTTTTTCATGAACCGGTACGTTTAACCACTTTTTCCGGTAATGATTATGTGGAAACAAAAACACCCGGATTGGTAATGATGGAGCAAAATGCATCGAAAGACCTGACGATTACCGTGGCCGATCCCACCCAGACACAGCAAACATTCAAGCTTTTTATCAATGGGAAATACACAGCTAAACAGGCAAGATATAATCAAAGTAAAAATCAAACAGAAATACTGATAACACTTCCACAAAAAGGAGAAGCAGGCAGTTCGGTTACTGTTGAGTTGAAAAGAGATTAGGGTTTAGTGCTTAGTGATTAGTGATTAGGGATTAGTGGTTAGTGATTAGGGATTAGGGATTAGTGGTTAGTGATTAGAATATTATTGATATACAATTCAACAGTTCAACAGTTCAACTAATCAACAGTTCAACAGTTCAACAATTCACTTTTTCATCCAAAACAACACTTTTCTTACAAAAAGAAGGTGAAATTTATGTTATTGAGCAGAAATGTAAAAATAAAGTTGAAATTGTTTTGCATAATAAAAACTAAGCAGTAATTTTGGTCGACCAAATAGTTAGTTGGCATAATTCCAAATAATCAATTATCAATTGAGCGAATCAACATTCCTTTTGCGGAATTATCAAATATCAATTGTTTACTTACAGAATACTTTTTAAGAATATGGCAACAAAAACAAAATCAAAAAAGGGACATAACTTAGACAAACCCGAAGATATCGTTATTTCGAAGATCAAGGAACTTATTAATTCAGGCGTTCTAAAGCCGGGAGACAAGCTACCTGCTGAAAGAAAAATGGCGCTGGATTTTGGATTTGGAAGAACCCAAATACGGGAAGCATTGCATAAACTGGAGTTTTACAGCATCATCAAAACATTGCCTCAAAGTGGTTCGGTCATCAATGGTCTTGACATTACCACACTGGATGGTTTAATTTCGGATGTGCTGAATCTTCAGTCATATGATTTCTTTTCCTTAGTTGAAACCCGCGTACTTTTAGAAATGAAAGCCATACAACTTTGTGCCGAAAGAAGAACAGAACAAGACATAAAAATGCTTGAAAAAGCACATAAGAATTACGTAAAATTCTTTGAAACACCCGATCGGGTAAGTTACGACTTTGCCTTTCATCGCGCCATAGCTGAAGTAAGTCATAATCCTGTAATCAAAGCTATGTTAATGATAGTGATTCCTGACATAATGAAAATTTATCACAAAGACCGAATTTGTGGCCCCAATGTTGCCATTACCGATGAACATGCAAATATGCTCGAAAGCATTAAAAACGGGAACGTTGAACGTGCAGGTGAATTAATGACTCAGCACTTGCAGGGAGTTTTGGAATTTGCCAAATCCAGATTAGAAACGGTATAATAAAACAATAATGAATTTATTCAAAAAGCTATCCCAAATGGGATAGCTTTTTTTTTGAAAAGAAAGACAAAAATATGTTATGCAACATAAATGACAAAATAATGGCAAAATTATTTTGTACAGATTAAAACTTGCATTACTTTTGGTCGACCAAATGTATTGGTATGCCAATTTAATCAATTCAGAATTAGAGTATGCTGCCATTTAGAATTTTACAAACAAATAAGCATATAACCGAATAAAACAATATTAGTTCTATACTAAAAACACAATGTGATTGCATTCGATCAACAACAGAAAAAGAAACAATCTTATTTTTAATAAACATGAAAAAAAACAGAAACAGCAAACGATTCTTCATGAACGTATCGTGGATGTTCATCCTCTTTTGCATGAACACCGCCGGGGGATTTGCACAAGTTAAAGTAAGTGGTACTATCACTGACAACGAAAAAGAACCATTAATCGGCGTAAATGTGACGATTAAGGGAACGCAAACCGGAACCATATCCGATTTCAATGGTAACTATTCTATACAGGCCCCCGACAATAAATCGGTAGTGATATTCTCGTATATCGGATTTAAAACTATTGAAAAAACGATAGGAACAAATAAGCAGATAAATGTTTCACTCGAACAAGATTCGCGCCTAATTGATGAAGTTGTAGTAGTTGCCTACGGAACTCAAAAGAAATCGCACTTAACAGGTGCTGTTTCTTCCATTAAGAATGACAAACTTGATGAAATTCCGGTATCGAGTATCGGGCAGGCATTACAGGGAAAATTAGCCGGTGTAAATATTCAGAATATTGATCCACAAGCAGGTGAAGCTCCGATTATACGGGTTCGTGGTATGGGTTCAATCAGTGCATCTGTAAGCCCTCTTGTAGTTGTTGACGGTTTTCCAATCCCTGATGGATTATCATCCGTAAGTATGGGTGATGTTGAATCAATTGAAGTATTGAAAGATGCAGCTTCTGCAGCTATGTACGGATCGCGAGCAGCCGGTGGGGTTATATTGGTGACGACTAAAAGTGGTAACATAAAAAAACCGAAATACCAATTTAAGATGTATACCGGTATTCGTTCAGCACTGAAACTTCCGGATATGATGAATACCGATCAATACACACAATTGCTTTACAATGAAGCAGCTTTACGTATGCAGGATCCTTCTGTTGATGGAACTGCAAATACAATGAAATATAACCTTATTACCACAGGCGAACAGGCTTGCTATCTTATTCAGAAATATTACGATGATCAACCAACAAACTGGTTAAATGAAGGTTTGCGGAATAATGGTTCCTCACAAAACTACCAGTTAGGTGCATCGGGGGGAGATAAAAACATAAAGTATTATATTTCTGGTAATTATACCAGTGAAGATGGAATTATGAGAAACAGTAATTACGACAAATATAATATGCGTGCAAAACTGGATATCAGTTTGTCGAAAAACGTAACAGTCGGCATCAATGTTGCTCCTACTTACAGCCGTCAGGAAAAACCGGTAAATGACTTAACCGATTATACCCGTTTTCCTTCATGGTTAATGGTTCGTCACAATGCGGCAACTGCAGCATTAACTGGAAAAATTGCCGGAGATTATGCACAACCATCTGATTTTAATGGAACTAATATGAGTGGAGTTGGTATAGATGGAACAACATGGGATTTGACTGCTGTTAATCCATTCAGTTCGAGCAATCAAAATCCTACTTCCATTCGTGAGCGTACAAGCATTATTACGGATGATTACCGGTTGCAAAGCAATGCCTATTTAATTATTAAACTTCTTCCGAGTCTGGAGTTCAAAACATCAAACGGTGTTTATACGCAATACAAAGAATATAACAAAAAAGAACAATCCCAGGCAAATAAAGCCGGTGTCCCAAATCAGTTAACAAGGCAGACGACTTTTCATTCAGAGTTATTGTCCGAAAACACATTAAACTATGTAAAGAAATTCGGTGATCACGATTTAAATGTCTTGGCTGGATTCACATATCAGCAAACCGGAAACCGCTATAATCAAATTGTTGGAACCAACTTTCCAGATGAACTTATGCTTTCATTTAATTATGCAGGCGCAATCTTAATGGAAAGCCCTGCAGTAAATGGAACAACTTCCATTTATGAGACCGAAAGTCTTGCTTCATTTATTGGACGTGTTACATATGCTTATAAAGAGAAATATTTACTTTCAGGAAGTATACGTTCGGATGGAACCTCTAAATTTTCACCGGGGAATAAATGGGTGCCTTTCCCGGCGGGTTCTCTCGGCTGGCGTGTTTCAGAAGAAAGTTTCCTTAAACAATATGATTGGTTATCTAATTTAAAACTACGTGCTAGTTTTGGATTGACTGGAAATAAAAACATTCCAAATAATTCCGACAAAAATATTCTCAACACAACCAATTACGTTACAGGCTCAGGTACAGGAAATCTTGTTGCCGGACTTGCAGCTAACAGTACTTTCTCCGGCAATCCTGACATTACGTGGGAACAGACTGCTGAAGGCAATTATGGAGTCGATTTCGGATTCCTGAACAGCAAATTTAATATTTCTGTTGATTATTATAATTCCAACACCATCAAAATGTTACTTCTTCAGCCTACAATGTATATTACAGGACATCAAACTTATTGGAACAATATAGGTAAGGTAAACAACGAAGGAATTGAAATTGAACTGACTACAACTAATATTGAAACAAAGGATTTCACATGGAAAACAACCGGTAATTTCTCAACAAACAAAAATACACTGTTAAATTATGGGGATCGGGATTATACAGACAATTTTGGTGAAAGAAGTGAAGTGTACCGGGGTATAATCGGTCAGCCTTCCATTCAATATTATGGATATAAATCCGATGGAGTATATACTTCATTCGAAGAAGTTGCAGCCGCAAAAGCATTAACAGACGCGAACGGTGTTCCATTTACCTATGCAAAATTCGCACCGATACTTGGCGGTTTGAAAGTTGTTAACACTAATGGCGACAACAAAATAGATCCGAATGACAGGGTTGTAATTGGAACACCATTCCCTGATTTTACATATGGGATAAATAATACATTTACCTATAAGAGCTTTGATGTAAGTTTTTTAATTCAGGGCGTTCAGGGTGGAAAAATAATCGATGGTAATTTGAACTACAATGAAAACCTTCGCTTGAACACAGCTTACACCAACAACCGTTTTGTAAGTCCAATGTTCCCCGGTGACGCCAAAACAGTTTATTCAAACACAACCTCAGGAAGTGACTTGTTATTAACAGACTATGCTTTAGAAGATGGTTCTTATGCTGCTTTACGTGAGTTTACTTTTGGATATACTGTACCTCAGAAAATAATTAAATTATTGAAAATTACTCAATTCAGAGCTTATTTTTCTGCTCAAAATTTAATATACCTCATGGCACCAGGCTACAAAGGAGTAAATCCTGAAGCCCGTCGTAACAGCGGTCCGTATTCAAGTGCTTTTCCGCTGGTTGATGGATATCAAAGAGGAGTGTTTCCTTTGAGCAGAACAATGACGGTTGGTTTTGATATTTCATTTTAACCCATAATGAATCAATAACCTCGTAAAGTTTATTTTTTAATAACGATAAAAACAAATGAAAAATGAAAAATAAAATTAGTTTAATATTAGTATTAATTGCAGCTATTACATTTTCAGGCTGTGACAATATAATTACCGATGTTCCCGAATCGGCATTAACTCAAACTGATTTCTTCACTACACCAACCCGTATTAATAATGGTATTATGGGCTGTTACGAAGGAATGGCAAATATAAAAGAAGTTGAATGGCGGTTTACTGAAATCAGAAGTGATAACACCTGCGTTTCAAGTACAGGAACAGGACAAACAGAACGTGCAGACATTTGCGACCTGAAATTTTTCAGAACTTCTCCCAGCCAAACCGGATTACTTGATTTCTGGTATCTTCTTTATCAGAATATATCGAATGTAAATTCCATTCTGCCCTTTGTTGCAGAAGGTCAAACTTATGTTCCCGTTGAAACACAACGGGCTCAATATGAAGGAGAGCTTTTGTTTATCAGGGCATTTCATTATTACACTTTGGTAAATCTTTGGGGTAATATGTTTAAAGTAACCGGTGTTGTTGGACCGAATGAAGCAAAAACAATTCCACGTTCCCCGGTTTCGGAAATATATAATGATATCATTATCCCTGACTTAATTAAGGCAGCGAACCAACTACCTCCTTCTTATTCTTCGAGTGATGCAGGTAGAATTACTAAATGGGCTGCCAAAAGTTTACTTGCAAAAGCGTATATGATGATCGGTGGAGACACCAATCTTACATTAGCAAAAGGGTTATTGGAAGAAATTATGGGGGCTCCGCAACTTGGTTTACTCACTACCGGAGTAACAGTTGGTGGTAAACTATTAAGTCCTTACGCCAGCATTTTTGATGTTTCAAATGAAATGAACAAGGAAATTATTTTTGCCATCCGTTATAAAGGTGGAGCTTATGGAATAGGCTCTACATTTTGGGGTACTTTTGCACCAGAAGGTTCGGCAAATCAGATACTTAAAATCGGAACACCAATAGGTAATAATAATCCGACTCCGGACCTGATGAATCAATTTTATACCGATTCAACAGATACTCGGATTGATGCATCATTCAGAATCTGGAAAAAATCATCTACTACTAATATCCAATACATTTCAAAGTATATTGATCCTACTATGACTCAGGCTTTACAAGGTGAAAATGATTGGATTGAAATTCGTTATGCCGACATTATTTTACTTCATGCCGAAGTTGCAGCACAACAAAATGATTATCCAACGGCATTGATCGATGTGAATAGAATCAGAAACAGAGCGGGTGTAAAACCGTATATCAGCTTCGATTCAAAAACCGAGGCACTGGATTCAGTCTATACAGAACGTCGAAAGGAACTTGCTTTTGAAAATCAACGTTGGTTCGATTTATTGAGAATGGGAAAAGCCTACGGAGATCCGGAAAAAGCAATCAATATTTTGAAAACAAGTATTTTTGTTACTGACTGGACCGCTTTGTATTCGTTATATAGCCCGATTTTACCCCCAACTGAAAGTTCTTTCATAACCGATAGACTTTTATTGCCAATTCCTCAGCAGGAAATTGATACAAACAACGATATGGTTATTCCCCAAAACACAGGTTATTAATTTTTTAATCAGATCATTATGAAACAGATAAATAAAATATCAATATTGGTTTTACTAACAATATTGATTGGCTTCGGATTAAGTTCCTGTACAGTTGATGAACCCATAGTTGTAACGCCCAAAACCGTTGATCAGTACATAACTCAATTTAGTCAGTATGTTGCATCCGAAAGAGCAAATCTGGATAAATGCGTTGTAGGTTATAACAAAGGCGATTTTGCAACCTTGTCAGCAACTTCATTTAATACTTATACAAAAAATTACCGGGTTGCTTTACAAGCCGATTCAGCCGTTTTAGTGAAACCGGGAGTGACTATTGCCGAACTTGTTGCTGCCAATAATGCATTGGCAACACCTGGAAAAGCCTTTTGGGGGAAAATTAATATTTCAGATAGACGCCCGCTCAATGATTTGATTACTGAAGTGACTACTTTAAACAATAATACGTTAGTTGGAACTTCAGTCGGACAGATATCACAAGCTGCAAAAGATGCTCTTACAACTGCAATTGCAACTGCTGCAACAACCCGCGATGCGCTGACAACCATTGATCGTCAGGTCACTGATGGTATAACGGCACTTAATGCAGCAAAGCAGGCTTTTAATAATGCAATTGTGAAATAATATATCCAAAATCACTGTCGTATAAATCATACGGCAGTGACTTTTCGATAATTCTTCCTGGAAACATTTCAGTTCCTTCAACCCTAAGTTTTAAATTACAACCAAATGAAATACAGATTATTAATTCTATCATTCATCTTTCTGCTTCCAACTTTACATCTTTCTGCCAAAAGCTATAAAGTTGAGAACCAATCCCAATACAAAGAAAAAGTAAAAGATTTATTGCCCGGAGATACTTTAATTCTTGCAAATGGAATTTGGAACAACTGTCAACTTGTTTTTAAAGGAAATGGAGAAAAAGGAAAATATATTTATCTGGCAGCAGAAACTCCCGGTAAAGTAACACTTGAAGGAACATCTTGTCTACGATTATCAGGGCAATGGTTACATATCTCCGGACTAGTTTTTATAAAGGGATTTACTCCGAAAAAGACTATTATCGATTTTAGAACAAGTTCAAAGGATAATGCCTACAATTGTGTTCTGACAAATTGTGTTATCGACAAATATAATCAGTTAGCAAAAGATTCAACTGATCATTGGATTGAAGTCTGGGGAAAAAAAAATACGATTGAATATTGTTATTTTGGCGGTAAAACCAATGGTGGAACCACCTTGGTAGTTTGGCCAAACGACTCAAGTTCTACAAATAATGATCACCATATTTATCGTAATTACTTTGCATACCGTCCTGTATTGGGTGTAAATGGTGGTGAAACCATCCGAATAGGTACAAGTCAGGTATGTACAAATAGTTCGGCATCAATTGTTGAAGGAAATTATTTTGAACGTTGTAATGGCGAAATAGAAATAATATCGAATAAGTCAGGTGATAATAAATACTTAAACAATACATTTTATGAATGCGAAGGCTGTTTAACCCTTCGTCATGGGAATAGAGCAACAGTTAGTGGCAACTGGTTTATTGGAAATGAAGTAAAAGGCACCGGAGGCGTTCGTGTTATAAATGAAGGCCATTTGATTTACAATAATTTCTTTTACAAACTCAGAGGAGATAATTTTCTTTCTTCTCTTGCTATCATGAACGGTATTCCAAATACGCCTGCAAATGGTTATTTACAAATTAAAAATGTAGTTGTGTCTAACAATACTTTTTATGATTGTGCTTTCCCCTGGGCTTTCTGTGTAGGATTTGGCGAGCGAAACCGAATTGCAAGACCTGAAGGAGTTTTATTACTAAACAATTTAATTTACTCTCCAAAAACTTCAGAATTAATCAAGAAATTCGACAACTCAGATGGTATCAAGATGGATAACAATTTATTGATTGGCAGCAGTGGAGTTTCAAAAGAAGAAGGAACAGTAACAGGTAAAGCATTTGAAGCAAAAGTATGGAATTTAGAAATGGCTTACACAAATTTAAAAGCAAAAAAATTGCCTTATGTAAAGTTTGACATTTTAGGTCAACTACGCGGTGTAACTGTCATTGGAGCTTTCCAGGACAAAGATGAAAAACCATTGGTAGAATTAGCAACTTCTAAAAACTGTGGCCCGACATGGTACAAACCATAATTTATAGAAAAAAAACAATTAAACAAAATCTTCTTAACCAAGTAATTACTTACAAGAAGATTCTATTGTATATTTAATATCAAAAAAATGAAAATGAAAAAAAGATTGCATTTATTGATCATCTTTGCGTTAGTAGCTTCTTCAGTTGTATCTGCTAAAAGTTATAAAGTGGCTAATATTACAGAATATAACGATAAAGTAAAAATTGCACTACCCGGCGACAGTATTATTTTATCAAATGGAGTTTGGAAAGACGCGAAGTTCATTTTTAAAGGAAATGGTAAATCCGGAAAATACATATATTTGAAAGCTGAAACTACCGGTAAAGTATTTATCGCAGGTGAATCATCATTGTCGATTTCTGGAAACTGGCTTCACGTTTCCGGATTAATATTTAGAGAAGGTTATACACCGGGTAAAACAGTTATCGAATTTAAAACTTCGGAGACTGATTATGCCTATAATTGTGTGGTTTCTAATTGTGTAATTGACAAATTTAATCAACCACTTAGAGAAACTACAGACAATTGGATTGCTTTGTGGGGAAAAAATAACACGGTAGAATATTGTTATTTTAGTGGAAAAACAAATGTAGGTACCACATTAATAGTTTGTCCAAACGATTCGAACAGTATACATAATAAGCATTGGATACATCGTAATTATTTTGGACCTCGTCCTCGATTGGGTTCAAATGGTGGTGAAACAATCCGAATAGGAACAAGTGAAGTCTGTCTAAACAGTTCAGAAACAGTTGTTGAAGGAAATTATTTTGAGCATTGTAATGGTGAAGTGGAAATTGTTTCCATTAAATCAAGTGATAATAAATTTTTGAATAATACTATTTTTGAATCTGAAGGAAGTTTGGTACTACGTCATGGAAACAGAGAAATTATTTCAGGAAACTGGTTTATCGGAAACGGAAAAACTTTTACCGGAGGAATTCGTGTTATAAACGAAGGTCATCAAATTTACAATAACTTTTTTTACAAACTTATCGGAAATGAGTTCCGTTCGCCTTTAACTATAATGAACGGTATTCCTAACTCTCCTCTAAGTGGTTATGCACCGGTAAAAAATGTATTAATTGCCAATAATACTTATATTGACTGTGCACTTCCATGGAATTTTTGTGTTGGAAAAAGTGAACGTAATCGTATAGTTACACCGCAAAGTACCCAATTAATAAACAATATTGTTTATTGTCCGAATACTCCTGAATTGATTATTAGTTACGACAACACAGATGGAATTACACTTACAAATAATTTAATGATTTCAGGTAAAGGAATTTCAAACGAAAAGGGATCGGTGCAAGGTGAAATATTGAATTCAAAAGTTTCGGATTTTGATTTTGTTTATTCTAAAGTTCAGGCTCAAAAAATACCAACAATAAAGTATGATATTTTAGGTCAATTGCGTGGAAATTCAGTGATTGGAGCTTTTCAGAACAAGGTTGAAAAACCAAAAATCGTAATTGCAAGTTCTAAAAACTGTGGTCCAAAGTGGTATAAACCGGAAATGAACCCTGTTAAAAAAGGATCTGAAAAAGGAAAAACCATTAAAGTGGAAGCCGGAACTGACAATCTTTATGACGCTGTAATTAAAGCCAATGCCGGAGATATTCTTGTTTTAAGTGCCGGTGAACATATCCTGACGAGAAAAATTACAATAACTAAAAGTCTAACTATTAAAGCAGCTTCTAAACTTGAAACAAAGCCGTTACTGAAAATGAAAGTTACAGATAAAGAAGAACCATTGTTTGAAATATCATCTAATGTATATTTTCGCATAAAAGGCGTAAAGATTGATGGAGAAGGAGATAATATGTCAGCTTTAGCTCCAAAAAATGTTTTTTTAACCGGGAAAAATGCATTGGGTTATTCCTTATTCGTTGACAATTGCGAGATTTTTGATTTCAATGCTAATGAAGGATCAATTTTTAAAGCCTTCAACAGCACAATGGCAGATTCAATTGTAATTTCCAATTCAATCATACGTGATTCTTATCGGGGAATTAGTCTGGCAGCCGAAAAAGAAGATGGTAAATATAATGCTGAGACTGTCATATTTAAGAATACCGTATTCTCAAATTTATCCGATTATGCGCTCGATTATTATCGTGGAGGCAATGACGAATCTACGGTTGGAGGTTCACTCGCAGTTAATCATTGTGTATTTGACTCAGTTGCAAAGTCTACAAATCAATCGATTATAAAATTATCGAGGATTATGTATGTAAAAATAAACAATTCCATTTTTTCAAATTCAACTGCCAAATCAACGGTTCAACTTTGGGGATTATACGATAAGATTTCTGATTGCTGCCTGTTTAATTGTGAAAAACCCGAATTAATAAAATCGGCTAAATCGAAGAATCTTCTTTTTGTAAATCCTGATTTTGAAAAGAAAAGTTATTCACTATCAAATAATTCAGCTCTTAAAAATAAAGCTTCCGATGGTGGGAATATTGGATTGAAATAAAAAATCAGATAATTATTTGGAAAACAAATTCAAACTATTAGCTTATAAACAAGCATTTGTATCATAATACTCATATTCAATTTTTTATTATGAATAATAATAAAACATATCAATTATCACTTGCTTTTATAGTTTTAAGTTTTTTCTGCCTAAATACAAATGTTTTTTCTGCAAAACAAGTAAAATTAAAAAATACACAATTTGCTGAAAACAGCATTAAATCTGATATAATTAAGACAGAAAGAGAGCGAGTAATCCGTATGGCCGATAGTTTTTTGAATGAAAAACCGGAAACAGTAACGGCGTCGTCATGTCCGAGAAGTGCCGGTGGTATTCATGATTATTATTCTGAGGCCACTTATTGGTGGCCTGATCCGGCAAATCCCGCTGGACCATATATTCGAAAAGATGGCATAAATAATCCCGAAAACTTCGACAATCATCTCAAAGCTATTGGTCGGTTTTCTTGGATTGTGGGTACAGAAACTTCGGCATATTTATTAACAGGAAAAGCTGAATATGCTAAAGCAGCCGTCAATCATCTGAAGGCATGGTTTATAGATTCAACAACAATAATGCATCCACATTTGCTTTATGCTCAAGCAATTAAAGGTGTAAATACAGGACGCGGAATTGGTATTATCGATGCGGTTTCGCTGATAGAAGTTACAAAATCAATAGTGATTCTCGAAAAATCTCCCTACTTGTCAAAAGAAGATACCCGAGTCATCAAAGAATGGTTCAGAACTTTTATGACCTGGCTCAATACTCATCCTTATGGACAGGATGAGATGAATGCAAAAAACAACCACGGTACCTGGTGGCATGCGCAAGTAGCTGCTTATGCAAGATTGGTTGGTGATGAAACCGTTTTGGAAAAATGTCGCAACCATTATAAAGAGATATTGCTACCCAAACAAATGGCACAAGATGGAAGTTATCCCTTAGAGATAGAAAGAACAAAGCCTTACTCCTACTCGCTTTTCAATTTCGATGGAATGGCAACACTTGTCTGGCTGATTTCCGATAAAGAATTTGATGGCTGGAATTATACACTCCCTGATGGACGCGGCATGAATAAAGGGGTTGGTTTTATCAAACCTTTCGTTATGGATAAAACAAAATGGCCTTATCAGAAAGACATTTCCCGTTGGGACGAACAACCCGGCAGGCGACCCTTTATGCTTTTTGCAGCCATGATTCAAAATCAACCGGAATGGTTTTCAATATGGAAAGTCATTGATGCCAAATTCCCCAGTGACGAGAGCAGAAGGAATATGCCACTGAAAAATCCACTTCTTTGGATAGGTTTGACAATACCTTTGAAATAAACAAATCACCTACATTAATAGGTAACGTTTTTTTACAGATGGCTGTATTTAGTTTATTTGAAAGGTGATTTATGTTGATTAAAGAATAACAAAGGGATGAAACGAAAAGCGAAATTAATAATCTTATTTGCAGCAATATCAGCAATTACAGTTACATCTTCGGGGGAAAATCCGAAAGGAAATGAGTGGCTTAAAACTGCTCTAAATCGCTCGGAAGTACAACTGCTTGCTGCTGCCGAAAAGTATAAGAATACTCAAAAGAACCCAAGGACTTTTGAAAACGGTACAGTTGTTTTTGCTGGTACCAAAGATTGGACATGCGGTTTTTTCCCCGGATCTTTGTGGTATATGTATGAACTCACTAAGAATGAAAAATTTAAAACCGAAGCACAGCATTACACCGAGATTCTTGATTTAGTTCAGTATCGAAAAAACACCCACGACTTAGGTTTTATGATTAATTGCAGTTATGGGAATGGTTTTAGAATCACCGGAAATCAGGCTTATAAAAGCGTGATGATAAACGGAGCGAACTCGTTGATGACAAGATTTCATCCTGAAGTAGGACTTATTAAATCGTGGGATAATCGTAAGGGTTGGCAATATCCGGTCATTATTGACAATATGATGAATCTCGAATTTTTATATGAAGTAGGTAAAATGACCGGTGAAACTTCCATGAGAGCAGCCTGTATTTCGCATGCTGACAAAACCTTGTTAAATCATTTTCGTCAAAACAACAGTTGTTTTCATGTGGTTAATTATGATAGCATTTCAGGCAAAGTCATTCAAAAAACTACTCATCAAGGATTCAGCGACAGTTCATCCTGGGCGCGTGGTCAGGCTTGGGCACTCTATGGTTTTACCATGATGTATCGGGAAACCAAAGATCCAAAATATCTTGAACAAGCCAAAAAAGTGGCTGCTTTTATTCTTAACCACACCAATTTGCCCAAGGACAAAATCCCTTACTGGGATTTCGATGCACCCAATATCCCATCAGAACCACACGACGCTTCTGCTGCCGCTATTATTGCCTCGGCATTGTTTGAACTTAGCACCTATATGAAAGACAATCCGATTTATTTTAAAACTGCCGAAACAATACTAAAAAACTTATCATCAGATGAATATTTGGCAGCTAAAGGCGAAAACGGATTGTTTATATTAAAACATTCAACCGGAAACTTTCCGACAAAATCTGAAATCGATGTACCACTTAATTATGCCGATTATTATTATATTGAAGCTTTGGGACGCTATATGAAAGTCATGGGAATTAAGAAATAAGAATATAGGAAAAAGCAAAGAAAAAGACATACAGCAACAGATACTCAAATTTAAAATTTTTCAAAAAAGTGATTCAAACTTTCAAACTGAAATATAAAACTATGATAATAAGTCAACTTTTATCTAAAAAAATAATCTTAACGATCATTCTTGTTGTCAGTTCATTACAGTCATTTTCGCAGGTTACACTCGAAGCTGATGGACCCGGAAATACGTATGAATTGATTAATAGTGTTTTGTCACCCGGCAATAATGCCGTTGAGAATCCGGAATGTGTCCATCCAGAATTTGGTCGACATATTGCGGAAGTTTGGGATGTTGATTTAAACCAATACGTTTTTGAGTTTTATATTCACGTTACCCCTGATAACGACCGTTGTATCAATTTCGACAGACAGCGGGTAGAAATTAAGACCTACGAGCCATCACCTGAAAATTTAAAAGGAGTTTCGGGTGAGACAGTAGTTTATAAATGGCGGTTTAAAGTACCAACCGGTTTTCAACCCTCGGCAAGTTTTACGCATATTCACCAGATCAAAGCTGTAAGTGGTGACGAATCCGATCCTCTTTTTACTTTTACGTGTCGTAAAGGAACTCCCAATAAGCTGGAACTGAATTATTACAAAAGTTCAAGTTTAAGTTCATCCAAATTAGCTTCAGTCAATTTATCATTGTTTGAAAATACCTGGGTCGAAGCCACAGAACGGGTAAAGATTGATAGTATAAATGGAACTTATTCTTTAACCATTAAAAAAGTGAGTGACGGGACAACAATTTTAAATTATAACAACAGTAAAATACTGACTATCCGTTCAAATAATAATTTCATTCGACCCAAATGGGGAATTTATCGTAGTTTATTAAATTCTCAGGATTTAAGAGATGAATCTCTACGTTTTAATAGTTTTTCTATTTATGAAGAGCCGCTGACAGGCTTAAATACGCAATTTTTAAAGGTTGAAAATGAATTTAAAGTAACATCAAATACTTCGGCTAAAACGCTTAAAATTGAATACAATTTACCTGAAAATGATAAAATCTGGATTAATATATTTAATGTAAACGGTCAATCTGTAAAATCGATAAGTCAAAATGAAAGTCAGAGAAGTGGATATTCTCAAAAGCAAGTAGATGCATCAGACTTGAAATCAGGAATATATTTTATTAGAATGCGAACCTCATTCACAGAAAATACGATTAAATGCATTTTATAGAAATTTAAATTTGAAAAACCGATAAAAATGAAAAAAACAGTTAAGTTGAATTTAATCCTTTTAATTTCAAGTATTTCAATCGGTTTGTTTGCTCAAGTCGGAACCAAAATCCGTTTGAATAATAACTGGCAATTCCTGAAAGAAGACTTGGGAAGTGCCTGGGAAGCAGTACGCCCGATTGTAAAACCCGGAAATCCTGAATGTCAGCCAATTTGGGAAAATGTAACTCTGCCACATTGTTTCAACGCTTTTGATGGTGTAGATCCGGACGTGAATTACTATCAGGGACCTGGTTGGTACAGAACCCAACTTGAGATAAATAACCCTTTCAATCAAGGTCGTACTTTACTTCATTTCGAGGGGGCCGGTCAAAAAACAGAAGTTTATATTTATACAACAAAAGTTGGTTCGCATGTTGGCGGTTATGACGAATGGACGGTAGATATCACCGATGCCATAAATGCATTTTTAAAAAATAAATCAGAACTGGAACGTTTCAAAGGTAAAATTCCGCTTTCAATACGTTGTGACAATTCCCGCGATAATGAAATGATTCCATCGAGTCTTTCCGACTTCAATGTTTACGGTGGAATTTACCGCTATCTGAATTTAGTTTACGTTCCGGCATTATCCATTGAAAGAGTGAATATTAACCCTGAAGTAGATGCAAAAGGACAACTCGGGAAATATGATGTGGTTTTAAAAACAAGAAATAACTCCACCTTGACAAAAGCAAACCTGAAAATAGAAATAACAGATGCAAAAGGAAAAATAATTTCAACTAATAATCAGGAAATTAATGCCAACGATTCAGACAAAATCCTTTTCAGTTCAAGCTTGAAAAAACCGATGCTCTGGTCGCCATCGCAACCTAATTTGTACACTTGTAAAGCAACTATTTCCAGCGAAGCAGGAACACAAACTTTAATTCAGCATTTCGGATTTCGGAATTATGAATTTGTTGATTATGGTCCTTTTATGCTGAATGGTAGCCGATTGTTGATTCGTGGCACACATCGTCACGAAGATCATGCAGGTGAAGGAGCTGCCATGCCCGAATCGCAAATTCGTGCTGAAATGATTTTGATTAAAGAAATGGGTGCAAATTTCATTCGGTTAGGACATTATCAACAATCCCGAATTGTTCTTGATTTATGCGACAGTTTGGGAATTATGGTTTGGGAAGAAATTCCGTGGTGCAGAGGTGGTGTCGGCGGTGAACGCTATAAAAATCAGGCATATAGTATGTTGACCAATATGATTACTCAGCATCGCAGTCATCCTGCTGTCATTTTGTGGGGATTGGGCAACGAAAACGATTGGCCGGGTGATTTCCCAACTTACAATAAAAAGGAAGTGACTGATTTTATGACTACCTTGAATAACCTGGCACATAAACTCGATCCATCCCGAAAAACTACCATCAGGCGTTGCGATTTTTGTAAGGATATTCCGGATGTTTATTCGCCTTCAATTTGGGCCGGTTGGTATCGAGGTATTTTTACCGAATATAAAGAAATGACTGAAAAGGAAATGAAAACGGTGAAACATTTCCTGCATGCAGAATGGGGCGGTGATAGTCATGCCGGGCGAAATTCCGAAACTCCTGACAGTGTTTTAAGGCTCGTTGAAACAGGAACCGGAGTTGACGAAAGGCTTGGTGATGCATCATTATACGGAGGTGCTGCTAGGATTTCGAAAGACGGTGATTGGAGCGAATCGTATATTTCTAATCTTTTTGAATGGCATTTGAAAGAACAGGAAAATATGCCAAATCTTACTGGTTCGGCATTCTGGACTTTCAAGGATTTTTCTACACCCGTACGACCGGATAATCCTATTCCCTACGTAAATCAAAAGGGAGTAGTTGAACGGGATGACACAAAGAAAGAATCATATTTCGTATTCCAATCCTGGTGGGCAGTGAAGCCCATGGTTCATATCTATGGTCATAACTGGCCTGTTCGTTGGGGAAATGTGGGTGAAGAAAAGATGGTCAAAGTTTATTCAAATTGCGATGAAGCTGAATTGTTTGTTAATGGCAAAAGTTATGGTACAAAAAAACGAAACTCACAGGATTTTCCGGCTGCAGGTTTGCGTTGGAATGTGGTGTATTCTACAGGCGAAACACAACTGAAAGTAATTGCTCATAAAGGAAAAACAACTGTTAGTGATGAAATAAAACAGAGTTATCAGACCGAAAAATGGGGCAAACCTGCTCAAATGACGCTCACTAAAATTGCACAACAAGCCGACACGGCAACAATTGAAGTTAAATTATTGGATGCTAATAAAATTATGTGTCTGGATGCTCGCAATGTAGTCACTTTTGGTTTAACAGGCGATGGAAAATTGATCGATAATCTGGGGACTTCTTCAGGTTCCAGAGTAGTAGAATTACAAAATGGAAGAGCATTTATTAGTGTAAAGATGAATGGCGGTAATAGTATTGCCAGCGTAAAATGCAATGGGATTCCTACAGCCTTTTGTGAATTGGGAAAATAAAATTTTAAATATCGACTATATGGACTTAATTTCACGAAGATATTTTATTAAAAAATCTATGGTTGTAGCAAGCACTATCCCTTTTATTGGTATTGGAGAAAAAATGATGGCTATAACCAAACAAACTCAAATTACGGAAAATCTTGATGTTAGTATATTTTCCAAACATCTTCAGTTTCTTGATTACAGAGCATTGGGCGAAAAAGCAGCAGAAATGGGGTTTGCAGGAATTGATTTAACGGTTCGTGCAGGCGGACATGTAGAGCCAAAAACTGTAAAAACAGATTTACAAAAAGCTGTAACTGAAATTAAACAAGGCGGTTCAAAAGTAAAGATGATCGCAACTACCACCGAAAATGCAAATAATCCGTTAGATATTGATATTTTAACAGCAGCATCTGATTGTGGAATAAATTATTATCGTTCCAATTGGCTTAAATATCCAAAAGGGAAATCATTGCCTGATTCGTTGGATATGTATGCACAGCAATTGAAGGAATTGAGCCTTTTAAATAAAAAACTAGGCGTTATTGGTTGTTATCAAAATCATGCAGGTAATTTGGTTGGAGGATCGCTCTGGGAAGTTTATAAAATTTTAGAGTTGGTCGACAAGAATTATTTTGGAGCACAGTATGATATTCGTCATGCAATGGTGGAAGGTGCCAACTCGTGGGTAAATGGTTTAGAGCTTATTCACACACAAATTAAAACCATTGTTGTAAAAGATTTCAAATGGGGAATTGTAAATGGGAAATGTGAACTTATCAATACGCCAATTGGTGATGGTATGGTTGATTTTAAAAGATTCTTCAGAATGTTGAAGGATTATCAGATAAAAGTACCTGTTTCCATGCATTGCGAATATGATTTGGGAGGAGCCGAGAAAGGGAACCGTGAAATTTCGGTTTATCCCAGTGTAGTTTTCGATGCCATGAAAAAAGATCTAAATAAAATTCAAGAACTTTGGAGAGAAGCATAGTATTAAATAAATGATTTTGATATTTAAAAAGAACTATTATGAATATTAAATCCATTATACTAAGTATGTTGTTTATTTGCAGCATAAGTAGTTTTGCACAAGAGTCGGAAGTTACAAAAGTTTTATTTCCAACCGGTTATGAATCCAAAATTGATGAAGTTTATACCAAAGTGAATGATTGGTATGGACGATTAGACTTGTATTATAACCCTTTAAGCACAAAACCTACACCGGTAGTTCTGCACATCCATGGAGGTGGTTGGAATCATGGTACCAAAGAAAGTCAAACTGGTTTCAGTTCATATTTCAAAGCCGGATTTGCTGTTGTAAATGTTGAGTACCGATTGGTGCAGGTTGCCACGGCTCCTGCTGCCATTGAAGACATCAGAACGGCTCTGCATTATATTAAAGAGAATGCAAAAAAACTGAATATCGATCCCGATAAAATTGTAATTGAAGGAGGATCTTCCGGAGCACATTTGGCTCTTATGGTTGGCCTTTTAGAAAATAACAGAATCTTTGATACCAATTGTTCAAGTGAATTGGGTATGAAAGTAGCTGCTATCATAAGTAATTATGCTCCATCAGATTTACCAAGTTTATTAATAAATTCAACCCTTACCAATTCGTTAACTAAATGGTTGGGGGATAAAGCAAACAATTCTGAATTTATTGCTTCGGTATCTCCACTTACTTATATTAAAAAAACGAGTCCTCCGGTTTTTATTGTCCATGGTAATGCCGACAAGATTATACCTTACAGTCAATCGGTGACATTGCAAAAAAAACTGAATGAAACCGGCGTATATAATGAGTTTATTACTGTTGAAGGTGGTGGACATGGTAGTTTTGAGAAAGAAAAGAAAACAGAAATAAATTTAGCCTTGATTGATTTTTTAAGAAAAGTTGAAGTAATTGAATAACTTAGAGCAATTTGGTCTACCAATTTTATGTTCTACAACACATTTCGTAAAATAATGCTAAAATAATTTTTTTATTGAATAAAGATACCTTACTTTTGGTTGACCAATAAATTGGTTGACCAGATAAAATTGCATAGACCAAACAAAAGTTACAATTTTATTTAATTAATAAAATAAAATTGAAATAACGTTTACGCTTACATATTTATATTATAATACTGATTTACTTCTTCTTATGAAATATATAGTTTTTAAAGTGATATTTTCATTTTGTCTTTTTTCCATATTAAATTTAAATGGTCAAATTAGAATTTGGAATATTGATAATTTAGAAAAAGCAAAATCCCTGACATCAGAAGCAGCCAAATTCGTTATTCGTGATGCAAACAAGGATCTTACCAAAATGTTGGTAACAGTGATGGATAAACCAATGACTCCACCAAGCGGAGACAAACATGACTATATGAGCATGGGGCGTTATTGGTGGCCTAATCCGACAAAAGTTGATAGTTTACCCTATATTCGAAAAGATGGTGTTGTGAATCATGAAATTGACAAGCTGGATCGTGGTCCACTCGGGAATTTCACAAGAAGTATCAAAAACCTATCACTTGCTTATTATTTAACATCCGATGATAAATACGCCCGAAAAGCTGTTGATAATTTGGAAATTTGGTTCATTAATAAAGATACCAGAATGAATCCGAATATGAATTTTGGACAAACAATTCCCGGACATAAAAACGGAGAAGGTCGCGGTGAAGGTGTACTGGATACGTATTCATTAGTTGAAATGTTGGATGGTGTTGAACTGCTAAAATCATCTAAATTATTTACAGATGCCGATCAACAGATTATTAAAGAGTGGTTTACTTCTTATATGGATTGGATGCTGACCTCAGAAATTGGAAGTGAAGAAAACAGGGCTAAAAATAATCACGGAACTGCTTTCGATGTTCAAGTAGCCAGATATGCCTTATTTATTGGAAAAGAGCATGTTGCGAAAAAGATTATTACAGAATTTTCTGAAAAAAGATTATTCAAACAAATAGAACCCAATGGTTCTCAACCGTTAGAATTAGCCCGTACAACAGCTTTGGGTTATTCTGTTTTTAATCTGATTCATTTTCTGGACATGTGTACTCTTTCAAAGACCTTGAATATAGATTTGTTTAACTCAAAATCTATAGATGGACGAAGTATCTCGAAAGCATTAGAGTTTTTGGTTCAATATTTAGGAAAACCATCTAGTAGCTTCCCGTATAAACAAATAAAAGATTGGGAAGGAGTTCAACTGAAGCTTTGCTGGCAATTATATCGTGCCGATAAATTTCTTCCAAAACCGGTTTATGAAAAGTATTACAGGAATAAAATCAGCGATTCCGACAAAGAATTTAGCTTAATTCTCTATTAAAAATCAGACAACCATTAAATAAATATAAAGAGTGATCAGATGAAAAAAATAATTTTCAAAGCATTTATTTTTCTACTTATATCCGGAAACTTAGTAGGTCAATCAAGGATTTGGAATTTGGAAAGTCTGAACAAAGCTAAGTCTGAAAGATCAGCTGCAAAAGATCAGATATTTAAGGATGCAAACAAAGCTTTGACTAAAAACATATCTTCGATTATGGACAAGGTTACACCGGCACCAAGCGGCGACAAACACGATTATATCAGCTGCGGACCTTATTGGTGGCCAGATCCTGCAAATCCAACCGGACCATACATCCGCAAAGATGGCGTTACTAACAAAAGCGTTACCACTCCCGATAAAAAAAACTTAGGCACAATGACTAACAGTATAATTCAGTTGTCGTTAGCCTATTATCTGACTTCGGACGAAAAATATGCTAAAAAAGCAGTTGAAAATCTACGAATCTGGTTTCTGAATCCGCAAACCCGTATGAATCCGAACATGAATTTTGGTCAAACCATTTTCGGACATTTTGGAGGAAAAGGACGGGGAGCAGGCATGATTGAAACATACAAATTAGTTGAAATGTTGGACGGTGTTGAATTACTGAAAAAATCATCCCATTTTTCAGCTGTTGACCAACAAGGTTTGATCAATTGGTTTAGTTCTTTTCTGGATTGGATGATGACTTCAGAAGTTGGTAATCAGGAATATAATACCAAGAATAATCATGGGACATCTTTTGAAATTCAGGCAACCCGATACGCCCTTTTTGTAGGAAAAGAAGATATTGCCAGAAAATATATCGACGATTTCACTGCCCGTCGAATTTTCACACAAATTGAACCGGATGGAAAGCAACCTTTTGAATTAGTCAGAACAAAAGCGCTGCACTATTCAACTTTCAACCTGACTCATATTCTGGATATGTGTTGTATCGCTAAAACATTGAATATTAATCTATTTGATGTAAAATCATCGGACGGCAGAAGCATTTCAAAAGCATTGGGTTATGTGGCTCAATTTGTCGGAAAACCTCAAAGCCAGTTTCCGTATAAACAAATAGTAGACTGGGATGCTGTACAACAAAGGATTTGCTTGCAATTGTATAGGGCAGATAAATTTGTTCCAACACCGGTTTATGAAAAATATTACATGAATAAACAAAACGACTCAAAAAATGATTATAACTATATATTATTCTAAAAACAAACTACATGTTAAATTAAAAAATTATCATTATGAAAAAACTATTTCTACTCAGTTTTGTGTGCATCGCTGCAATGACATTGAATGCACAAGTATTTGTTGAAAATTTTGCAACTGCCCCAATCAATGGAAATGTTGAAGGCTACAACAATTGGTATTTATGCTTAAAGGCAGGTGACAATGGAGGAGTTAGTCCAAAAATAGCTGAAGGTGCTTTGTTTTATGCCGGTTATTATGGATCAAACATTGGGAATGTGGCAGTACTCGATTCAGCAATAGGAGTAACATCAGCTAATCAGCGTATTTCAACCAGAATTGTAAAATTCGGTGCCGACACATTAAAAAATAATGTTATAGGACAAAAAATCTACACAGCTTTTTTAGCTAATATATCTACGCATGGCTATCGTAGCTATCGAGACTTTTTCACTTATGAAGGTTCAAAAACAACGAGTAGCACACGCGGTAGAGTATTTGCAAAAATCAATACTGCCGGAGATTTATTTACAGTTGCTGTTTCAAAGAATGCAAGTACAGCTGGTGTATATGTTGAATCAACAACAATTCCTACATTGTCGTTAAGTACCGGTATTAATCATTTATTTGTGTTTTGTTACGAGAATATAGACGGTACAGATAATGATAGAATTTTATTATATATTGACCCTGATTTAACAAAAACAGAGGCAGAACAAACTAATTTACTTATTAGCACAGATGTGCAAGGAGATTATAGTACATCTGCCGGTTTAGGCATCAATCTTCGTCAACGCGGAATCGGTGCTCAAATCGGTGGTATTCGTGTTGGAAAATCGTGGGATTCAGTAGTTTTAGGTATAATAACAGGCATCTCGCAAGTAAACAAAGACAACAATGGCATTTCTTCTTTTGGAAAAACGATTGTTACCAACGGATTGGGTAATGTTAAAGTGTTCAACATCGCCGGCTCGGAAATGATGAATGCCAAAACAAACGGAAAATTAGAAACTTCGCTGCAAAAAGGTTTGTACCTCGTGCGTTTTATCGGTGCTGACGGAAAAACGGTTTCAGGTAAAGTTGCATTAGATTAAGTAGATTTTTAAGAACTATAGATTTGTTTAGGTTTTGAACGCGGGTGAGAAGAAAACTACTTGCCCGCGTTTTCAAAAAAATAAAATGAAGCAACTGATTTTCACTTTGATTTTTTTACTTTGTTCTTGGTCAATAAGCGCAAAACGCACTATCGTTTCCACTGCCGCCGAAATAAATGGCGGAAGTTGGATTGCAGGTGATACCATCGTTATGAAAAACAGCATATGGGCAAATCAAACGATTTCTTTTAAAGCTATTGGAACGGAAGTCCAACCGATTGTTTTAATGGCCGAAACTCCGGGAAGCGTTATTCTTACTGGTACTTCAAAATTGGGATTTTCAGGAAAATATATTGTAATTTCGGGACTATATTTCAAAGACGGAACATTAAGTGGCTCTGATGTAATCTCTTTTCGTACTTCTTCATCAGAATTAGCTGAAAACTGCCGGTTAACTAATACAGTCATTGAGAGTTACAATCCTTCACTAAACACGGTGGACAGTAAATGGGTTTCATTGTACGGAAAAAACAATAAAGTTGATCATTGTTCATTCGAAAACAAGAATAACTCCGGTACACTTCTGGTAGTATGGCTGCAAAGTGGCGTAACGGTTAATCATATAATTTCAGATAATTATTTTGGGTTTAGAAACTCAAATTTGGATGTTACCGGTGCTGAACTGAATGGCCAAGAAATTATCAGAGTTGGTGATAGTTCTACTTCTATGACCACTGCCAATGTAACAGTTAGTGGAAATTATTTTGAAAAATGCAATGGTGAAATTGAAGTTATTTCCAATAAATCATGCGGGAATTTATATACCAATAATCTTTTTTTCGAATGTCATGGCATGCTGACTTTACGGCATGGAAACGATTGTACAGTTGAAGGAAATTATTTCTTCGGCAATGGTATTTCTGAGTCGGGAGGAGTTAGAATTATTGGTGAAAATCACAAAGTATACAATAATTATTTCGAAAAACTACGGGGTACAGGTTATCGTGCAGCAATTTGTATAGTAAGAGGGAAACTAAATTCAGCTTTAAACGAATATTTTCAGGTGAAAAATGCAACTGTGGAATTCAATACGATGGTCGATTGCAGTCAAGCTTTCAATATCAATTATAATAGCAGTTCTACACTAACTTTGCCTCCGATTGGAACGGTGATTGCTCATAATCATGTTTATAACTTCACAACATCCAATACCAATGTGAATATTGATCAAACAAACGCTTCGGCAATGGATGTAACCTGGAACAACAATTTAATGAATCAGGGAAAATATACTAATTTTTCATATACTTCCACACAAGTAATTACTGCTAAAGATGCTAAAATGACTTTAGCCGGAACATCAACAAATATGTATGAACCGGGTTTAGGTTCTGCATTAGTAAATTATACAACCTCTGAAAATCAGGATGTGTTGACAGATATAAGAGGTCGCGATCGTGAAACAACTAAACTACCGGGTGCTAGTCAACTTTCAGGTTCAACATCCCGTGAAATGCCAGTTAAAACTGCTGTTGGAGCTCCTTTTTTCAACAATCCTTCAACCGGAATATTAAAAACACCGGAACCAATTGATTTTAATACTTTTATCTCCAATCATCAACTAATTACAAATACCGGCTTACCCGGCGAACTATCCATTTTCGATTGTACAGGGAAGAGATTGATTCATAAATCATTGACCGTAGAAACTTATAAAATAAACCTTAAAGAAAAAGAAATTTATATTCTTATTTTCAAATCGCTAAATGGAAGTAAGTACACAAAAAAAATAATAATGGATTAATGTCGACAAAATTTGGTTGACCAATTTGTTTTGAGTATATTTGTAATCTGATAATTGGTAAACCAATTTAAATAAATCAAATGTTTTATTCCATTGAGATTGCACTGAAAATCAATACCTAAAAATCAAAAAAAGTATTATAAACGTGAGGAAGGCTTTATTAAATATTCTATTATTACTATTCATCCCATTTGTAAACCTAAATGCCAATGAGCATCCGGGATTATTTCTAAGCCCTAAAGGTGTAAAAGAAATCAGGGCTTCGTTGGGAAAATATCCTAACTTCGACAAATCGATAAACGAATTGAAAATTATTGCCGATAAAGCATTGACTCAAGAAATAGAAGTACCGATTCCTAAAGATGGCGGTGGTGGTTACTCACACGAAAAACACAAAAATAATTATTACGAAATGAATGCAGCCGGCACGCTTTATCAGCTCACCGGAAATAAAAAATATGCTCAGTTTGTGCATGATATGCTAATGAAATATGCACAACTGTATCCAACATTGGGATTGCATCCGGTTATAAAGTCAGAAGTTCGTGGGAAACTATTCTGGCAGTCTTTAAACGATGCGGTTTGGTTGTTTCATACAGCCAATGCGTACGATTGTGTTTATGATTTTATTACCGAAAAAGATCGTTTGTTTATTGAAAAGAACCTGTTTTATCCTATGGCTGAGTTTATTTCTAACGGAAATGAAAGTAATTATGCCACATTCAATAAAATGCATAATCATGGAACCTGGTCACTTGCATCGGTCGGAATGATTGGCTATGTTATGGGAGATAAAGAACTTATAACAAAGGCGTTATATGGTTCAAACAAAGATGGTAAATCCGGATTTATCAGACAATTGGATGTCTTATTTTCGCCTGATGGTTATTATACCGAAGGACCATATTATCAGCGATTTGCAATTTGGCCATTTATGACTTTCGCTCAAGTTATTCAGAACCAACAACCCGAACTCAATATCTTCGCCTACCGGGATAGTATATTGCAAAAGGCTGTGAAAACCCTGATTCAATGTACTTACAACAGCGAATTTTTCTATTTAAATGATGCTTTACCAAAAACTTATAAAACACAGGAACTTGTTTATGCGGTTGATATAGCATATAAAAATAATCCAAGTGAAAAACAATTGTTGGATATAGCGCGTCAGCAGGAATCATTCTTTGTTTCCGATGCCGGATTTAAAACCGCAAAAGCTTTATTACAGAAGCAAACAAAACCATATGAGTTTCATTCTATATTACTCCGTGATGGGCAGAATGGTAATGAAGGCGGATTAGCCATTGTTAGAAATGGTATGGACGATAAACAAACTTGCCTTACATTCAAAGCCACTTCACATGGGCTTTCGCATGGGCATTACGATAAACTGTCTATTGTGCTGTATGATAACGGGAACAATATTTTACCCGACTATGGAGCAGTTCGTTTTCTGAATATTGAACCAAAAAATGGCGGTAATTATACCAAAGAAAACCACACCTGGGGAGCGCAAACTATTGCACACAATACAGTTACAATAGATCAACAAAGTGACTTTAATGCAGACTTTAAAGTTTCATCGGCCAATCATTCCAACATTCAGTACAGTGATTTTTCGAATCCTGATGTTCAGGTTATTTCAGGTTCAGAAAACAATGCATACAAAGGTGTAGAAATGCAACGAACAACAGCGCTGGTTAATACAAAAGATTTGGAATTTCCCATTGTAATTGATATTTACAGAGTCAATTCAAAAACCGCTCACACGCTCGATTTTCCTTTTTATTATTATGGTCAGGAAGTGATGGCTGATTTCAACTATACCAAAAATACTACCGAACTTAAAGCTTTGGGGACAAAAAATGGTTATCAGCACCTTTGGTTAGAAGCAACCGGAAAAACTGATAAATCAACTGCCTGTTTTACTTTTGTAAATGGAACCCGATTTTACAGCATTAGCACCTTAACCAATTCGGAGACTGAGTTAATGATGACCCGAATTGGTGCCGGTGATCCGGATTTCAATCTTCGAAACAATCCATGTTTTATGGTTCGGCAACCAAATGCAACAAAACACACTTTCGTTTCTATTATAGAACCTCATGGTTTGTACGATTTGTCGCGTGAAGTGACCTCAAATTTCCAAACTAGTATTACAAAATTAGAATTAGTTAGAGATGACAGTGATTATACGGTGGTGAATTTTACAACAATAAATGGAAAAAGCTATTTATTTATCACTTTAAACAAAGGGTTTAATGAAAATGCAATTCATACGATTGATTTAAAAGACAAATCAGTTTCTTTTCTTGGAAATTATTATTTTACAGAAATTAAAAAATAAAAAATACAATTATGAAAACAAGTAGTGAAAATTTTCTTATAGGAACTGAACTTCCTATTGTAGAAGTTGATGGTGGATTAACCCGAAAAATGATGGGTTACGATGGACAATTAATGTTATTGGAAGTAAAGTTCAAAAAAGGAAGTATCGGGTATGCACATCAACACTTTCATTCACAATGTACATATGTTGTAAGTGGAGTATTTGAAGTTACCATAAACGGTGTAATAAAGATATTGAAGTCAGGTGATGGATTTTATGTGGAACCAGATGCGCTACATGGTGCGGTTTGTCTGGAAGAAGGTGTACTTATCGACACCTTCAGTCCAATGCGCCTGGATTTCTTAAAGAAATAACCCAAACAACATGAAAATAAAAGGATTACGATGGTGGATTATCGGTTTGATAATGCTCATTACCATAATAAATTATTTAGATAGAGGTACGCTCAATTACATGTGGGTAGCCAATATCGAATATAAATTGGTTGAGAAAATTGATGCATCAAATAAAGAAAACCAGGCTCAATATTTGGCTGCCAATGATATGTATCGATTGGTTTCGAAAAAAGGAGATGTTTTTTTTCAAAAAGCCACTAACGTTTCTTTTAAAAATAATGGAAAAACTGTTGTAAACCGACAAGGTATAGCTTACGATTTAGGAATTGTGGATGCAAATGCTTCAGCCGAAGTGTCTTCAAAACAAGCTAAAGACATGTTAGGACAAATAACCATTTTTTTTATGATTGCCTATGGTTTCAGCCAATTATTTTCGGGTAAATTATACGATAAAATTGGCACTCGACGGGGATTTCTTGTATCAGTTTTAATTTGGGGGACAGCAGATGCGCTTACGTCTTTAGCACGCGGTAAAGTGTCGCTTACCGGTTTCCGAATGATGCTTGGTTTAGGTGAAGCCGGACCTTGGCCCGGAGCAACTAAAAGCAATGCAGAATGGTTTCCGCAAAATGAACGTGCTTTTGCTCAAGGGCTTTTTGGAGCTGCTGCCTCCATTGGTTCAATACTTGCTCCAATTGTCATTCTTATGTTATATATTTCATTGGGATGGGAACTTACATTTGTCGTAGTCGGAACCTTGGGAATTTTATGGTTAATTCCATGGCTTATTATAAATAAAAAAGGACCAAAAGAGCATAATTGGATAACGGAAGAAGAACGTGAATATATTTTGAGCAATCAACCTGAGTCGAAGGTAAAGAACGAACAAGCAAAGAGTTGGGGACAATTACTTTCAAATAAAAAAAATTACTCAGTAATATTGGGTCGTTTCTTTCTGGATCCCATCTGGTGGATGTTTGTTACTTTTTTACCCATGTATTTGGTCGAAGAATTCAAATTAAATATAAAAGAATTAGCATTTTCGGCATGGATACCTTATGTTGGCGCCATGGTAGGAAGCATTTCTGGAGGTTGGTTTTCGGGATACTTAATCCGTAAAGGTGCAACGGTGGACAAAGCACGTAAAACTGCCATGCTGTTGGGAGGATTAATCATCGTTCCCTCCGTTATAGCTTCGGTAATGGCTGCAAATGCAGTTTTAGCTGTAATTCTGATGGCATTTGTGCTTGGTGGATTTCAATTTACTATCGTTAATATCCAAACTTTACCCAGCGATTTACATTGTGGAAAATCGGTAGGTTCATTAGCCGGTTTGGGGGGTGCATCGGCTGTATTAGGAACAATATTAGCCATACTTTTTGCCGGACAAATTGAAAGCTGGCCATTATTGTTTGGCTTGTTAGCCGCTTTAGTACCCATGTCATTGATTTCGATATATCTTACTGTAGGAAAGATTGAGCAAATCAAGTAATATCATATATAAATAAAAAAAAAATAAAATCATGAAATTAGATGGAAAAGTAGCCGTTGTTACAGGCGGTGCACGCGATTTAGGACGAGCTATTTCTATAAAATTAGCTTCCGAAGGCGCAAAAGTAGTAATCAATTATTTTGACAATCCCGAGGATGCAGAAGAAACATTGAAGATGGTTCAAAAATCAGGTTCTGAAGGAATTATTGTACAAGGAGATATGACAAAAGAAGCAGATGTGAAACGTGTATTCGATGAAACTATCAAGGCTTATGGCAGCGAAATCCATATTTTGGTCAATGTAGTTGGTGGATTATTTGGACGGAAATCAATTACTGAACAAGACGAAGATTGGTATTATCTGCTGATGGATGTAAACATGAAAAGTTGCTGGCTTTGTACCCGTGAAGCAGTTCCTTACATGCCAGCAGGATCGGCGATTGTCAATTTCTCATCCTTAGCAGCTCGCGATGGAGGGGGACCGGGAGCCTCAATGTATGCAACTGCAAAAGGTGCTGTAATGACTTTTTCACGGTCAATGGCTAAAGAACTTGGACCAAAAGGTATTCGGGTCAATGCATTGGCTCCTGGCACAATTGCTACTTCATTCCACGATCGTTTCAATACGCCCGAAAACCGAGAACGCATGAAAGGCGTTTATCCCTTGCGTCGCGAAGGAGATGCCGGTGATGTGGCAGATTTGGTTGCATTCCTAGCTTCGGACGAATCAGATTATCTGACAGGAACGAATATTGATATCAATGGAGGAATGTCATTCTCTTAAAAACAATAAAGCCGGTTACTACAACCGGCTTTATTTAAATATTAAAATCAAAAATTCAGACAAAGGCCAGAATAAGTATTTGTGCCAGAATCACCCTTAAGAACATAGTCATCGGATAAACGGTAGAATAAGCCACTGCGGGTGCATCGTTTCCGGCTACTGCATTAGCATAAGCCAAAGCAGGCGGGTCGGTAGTACTACCGGCGAGTAATCCCATTAAAGTGAAATAATTTAATTTCAAAAATTTACGTCCAATAAATCCTACAATCAACAAGGGTATAGTGGTAATCAGAAAACCACATCCTATCCAAAGTAAACCATCGCTCGATACCACCGTTTTGACAAACTGACCACCAGAAGCAATTCCTACGCTGGCAAGGAATAATGCAATACCAATTTCGCGTAACATATAATTTGCACTTTGCGTGGTATAAGTAATCAGTCTTATCTTGTAGCCAAACCGGGCAATAAGTATGGCCACAATAAGCGGTCCACCTGCTAATCCTAATTTTACCGGCATAGGCATTCCCGGAAAGTAGAATGGAATGCTTCCGAACAATATTCCCAGAAATATTCCAACGAAAATTGTGATTAAATGTGGTTCGTTCAGTCGTTTTAAAGTATTTCCAAGAACCTTCTCAACCCTTTCAATAGCAGCTAATTCACCAACAACCATCACCCTGTCGCCAACTTGCAATACCAGATTGGAAGCTCCAAGTAAATCAATTCCCGAACGATTTACACGGGTGATATTCACACCTATCGTATTCCGAAAGCCCAAAGAACCAATTGTTTTACCATTTATTTTCCCTTGTGTAATAATGATACGACGTGAAACTACATGCGTTTCCGATTCTTTCCAATCTAGTTCAGTTGGTTCTCCTATGAATGCAGTTATGGCTTCTACATCTCTTATAGCGGTAACTACCAATAATATATCATTTTTCAACAGCACTGTTTCACCTTGGGGAATCAAAAATTGATCTCCTCGTTTCAAACGTGAAACAACGAAATTCCGACCAATTAAATGTTTAATATCACTTAATTTACGACCTTCAACCAATTTATTTTGAAAACGAAGGGTGAGTTTTTCCGGCTTTTCCGACAGCGTTTCATCTGTAGCATTTAATTTTTCTGTTTCTTTATCGAAACTGATTTTAAAAATAATCCGAATAAGAATTAAAGCAGTGATAATACCAACCACACCAAGCGGATAAGCAACTGCATAACCCAAAGCAATTTGTGGAATTTCTCCAATTTGTCCGGCATCATGTAACTGTCGTAAAGCTTCTTGTGCAGCACCAAGACCAGGCGTATTGGTTACAGCTCCCGAAAGAATACCGACCATCATAGCCATAGGAACGCGTCCTGCCAAAATATAATATAAGGAAATGGTCACAACAACACTTAACAGTACTACCGATGCTGCCAACATATTCTGTTGCATTCCTCCTTTTTTAAAGGAGGAGAAAAAACCGGGACCAACCTGAAGTCCGATAGTAAAAACAAATAAAATTAAACCGAACTCCCTGATAAAATGCAAGACTTCGAGATTAACAGAGAATCCAAAATGTCCGACAAATAGTCCGACAAACAACACAAAAGTTACACCTAATGAAATACCAAATATCTTAATTTTGCCCAGCATGACTCCAATTGAAATCACAAATGCGTACAGCAAAACAATATGAGCCACACTTTCATCAGTTAGTATCGTAATAAGCCACTCCATTTTTTAATTAATTAAATGATATATAATAACAATAACAGACATCTTCTCAATATTTTTGGACTGCAAAATTACTCTTTTTAAACCAAAAAACCTATAATAATACTTCTTATGTTTTGTTATTCAGAATAATATTGAGCTTCTAGTCAATTCATTTTCTTATCACACAAAAAAAGGTTATTTTTGTAGACAGTTTTGAAATAGATAATATATCATTTATTTTCAGGGCACTGAAACTTATCAACTAACAACGATCAACGATTTACCAAACTTATGGCAAATATAGAAAATAGCAATATTAAGAAGAAAGTTCTTTTTATCGACCGCGATGGAACCATTATCATTGAACCGCCCATTACTTTTCAGGTTGACAGTGTTGAGCAAATAGAATTTTTACCGGGCGTAATCCGCAACCTGCATTTTATTCGTCAGAAACTCGATTTCGAATGGGCTTTGGTAACCAATCAGGATGGACTTGGAACAGCTGTTTATCCGCAAGAGAACTTTGACCGTGTACAAGCGAAATTCTTACAGATACTCAAGAATGAAGATATCCTGTTTGACAAAACTTTTATCGACAACTCCTTTCCCGAAGAGAATCTTCCTACCCGTAAACCTGGAACAGCATTACTTACAGGATACTTTTCAGAAGACTACGATTTAGCCGGTTCTTTTGTAATCGGTGACCGCTATACCGATGTAGTATTAGCTAAAAACCTGGGTTGTAAAGCCGTTTTTTTAAGCAATGATACAGAGATTCTGAAAGAAAAAGAGTTGACTAAATACTGTGCACTCCAAACTATGAGTTGGGACAGGATTACCGAATTCCTTTTCGCGGGTGAACGGACAGCAACCATAAAACGGACTACAAAGGAAACTGATATTTTGATTGAACTGAATCTGGATGGTTCGGGAAAATGTAATATCAGCACCGGATTGAAATTCTTCGATCACATGTTGGAACAAATCGGCAAACACTCCGGTTCCGACCTGACCATTCAGGTAAAAGGTGATTTGGAAGTGGATCAACATCATACTATCGAAGATACGGCTATTGCATTAGGAGAAGCATTTGGAAAAGCTTTAGGCAATAAACGGGGAATTGAGCGTTATGGTTTTTACTTACCTATGGACGATTGTTTGTGTTCGGTGGCAATCGATTTCGGTGGACGTGCATGGTTAGTTTACGATGCTGAATTTAAACGCGAATACATAGGCGATTTGCCGACTGAAATGATCCTTCATTTCTTCAAATCATTCAGCGATGCAGCAAAAATGAATCTGAACATCAAAGCTGAAGGTGACAATGAACACCACAAAATTGAAGGAATTTTTAAAGCCCTGGCAAAATCCATTAAAATGGCAGTTAAGAGGGATATTTATCAATATGAATTACCGAGTACCAAAGGTATACTTTAAGAAGTAAGTAGTTGGTAGTAAAGATGAAGTAATTCATTTTTAATAATAGATTTTAGAAATAACACGTTTTTGATATGAAATTTTCTTTCCGCATATTTTTCCTGACATTTTTCCTGATTATTAATCATTTAATTTTATATTCTCAACCTTCTGAGACCGAGCGTCCCCGTTTGATCATTGGCATCATGGTAGATGGTCTGCAACAAAAACACATCGATTTATTGTGGAATTATTTCGACTCAAATGGTTTTAAAAAGATTATAGGTCAGGGTGCAAATTGTGAGAATGTACATTATGATAATGTATCTGCGGGAAATGCCTCGGATATTGCCAATGTTATGACAGGCACAACTCCCTATTACAATGGAATTGCAGGTAATAATTATTATAGTCGGGAGCAAAGAGAAGTAATCTCAATTATTCAGGATGAAAATCAAGTAGGCATTGGAACGAAAGAAACCGTTTCGGCACATAATCTACTCTCCAGCACCATTTTGGATGAATTGATGTTGGCATATCCGAACAAATCGAAATGTTATGCAGTGGCTATCAACGCCGAAGATGCGATTATGTTGGGTGGACACAGTGCTAAAAGTGTTTCATGGATTGATGATGTGCAAATGAAATGGATTACTACCGGTTATTATACCGATGGTTTATCACACTGGGCGGATGATATGAATGTGAACGGGACATTTCAAAACTATACAGCCCGTACCTGGGGCCCATTGTATGCTATCAACACTTACTTTTCTGCTCCCAATAAAGAGGACAAACGATTTGGTTTTCTTTACGATCCAAGGAATAAAAAAGCCAAAAGTTCATCGGTAACGATACTTAAAAATACACCTCCGGCAAATTCATTAGTCGCTGAATTGGGATTAAAAATCATCACTGAAGAACAGTTGGGAACAGACAAATATCCAGATATGATGATGTTGCAATTTACGGTACGAACGCCAAATGAGAAAACATTTTCCCTCCAATCGGCTGAAAAAGAAGACATGTACCTGCGATTGGACAAAGATATCGAATACTTACTTCAAAAAATCGATGTCAAAGTCGGCCTGGACAAAACCCTTGTTTTCATGTTTGGAAATCAAACCGCTGTACATTCACCTACTGAGTTGGGTGAAAATAAAATTCCTGCAGGTTATTTTAATGCGAATCGTTCCATGGCATTACTCAGTACCTATTTAATGGCTGTTTATGGTCAGCAACGTTGGATAGATGGTTATTATGCAAAGAATATCTATTTGAATAAAAAAAAGATAGAAGAGAAAAAAATCAATATTCGTGAAATGCAACAAACCATTGCAGATTTCATGCTTGAATTCGAAGGTATACAGGCAGCATTTCCTTCGTCACAAGTATTGAATATGGGTGGAAATGGAAATAATGAAATGCAACGTATTCAAAATTCTTCAAATAAAAAAACTATAGGTGACATTATCATTACTTTACTTCCCGGTTGGATAGAAGTTGACGACAAAAACAATCCGGTTGGAGAATCGAATGCCATTGTTTCATACACTCCTTTGTATTTCTATGGTTGGAAAATTCAACCTCAGAAAGTTATTAAATCCTATCAAACAACCGACATTGCTCCTACATTATCACGCATATTAAATATCCCCATACCGAATGCCTGTATTGGAAAACCGATAGATGAAGTAATTCCAAAATAACAAGCCTTACCCCGACCTTCTCATAAGGAGAGGAAACAAAGGGACAGCCAGATTCGTGAGTTTATTATTTAATTTTAGGCTGTAAATTTCTATATTGTCTATACAAAACAGACATTTAAATATACAACATTAGTTAGTGTCAATTACTTACATTATCAAATTGGCACATTTTCAAATTTTCAAATTAAAAATATGATCTATAATTTTGATGAAATAATTGACCGTCACAATACCGATGCGGTCAAAATAGAACGTTGCAAAGCACTTTTCGGAACTGAGAATCTGTTGCCACTTTGGGTTGCCGATATGGATTTCCGCACGCCCGATTTTATTTTGGATGCTATCCGTGAACGTTGCGAACATCCAATTTTAGGATATAGCATGTTACCCAAAGGATTTATTCCTGCCTTGACGAATTGGATTAAACAACTTCATAATTGGGATGTAAAACGCGAATGGGTGGGTTTTTTGCCGGGCATAGTTTCAGGGATTGCTTTTGCAGTTGAAACCTTTAGTGAATTAGGTGATGAAATCATTATCCAGCCACCTGTTTATTATCCATTTATACATGTTGTTCAGAAGGCCGAACGCCAATTGCTGTACAATCAATTAAAAGAAGTGAATGGAAAATTTGAAATGGATTTCGATGATTTGGAGAAAAAAATAACATCCAAAACCCGCATGTTTGTTTTATGCAATCCGCACAACCCTGGTGGACGTGCCTGGGATGTTGAAACCTTGAAACAATTGGCTGAAATCTGTGCCAAACATAATATAATAGTTATTTCAGATGAGATTCATTCGGATCTAATACTTCACGGACAAAAACACATACCTTTTGCTACTGTTTCGGAAACGGCTGCCAATATCAGTTTAACTTATATGGCACCAACCAAAACCTTCAACATGCCGGGATTGGTAAGCTCTTCGTACATTATTCCAAATGCAACATTACGTTCAAAATTTACTAATTATCTTGATAAAATAGAACAGGCCGGTGGTAATACTTTTGCTTATGTAGCAACGCAGGCTGCTTACGAAAAAGGTACAGACTGGCGAAAACAAATGCTTGAATATGTAGAGGGGAATATCGATTATGTAGTTGATTTTCTGAAAAACAATATACCACAGATAAAACCCATGATACCGGAAGCTACTTACCTGATCTGGTTAAATTGTAAAGAATTGGGAATGGAAACTGATGATTTACAGGATTTCTTTGTTCAAAAAGCAGGATTGGGATTAAACAAAGGAACTATCTTTGGTCCCGGAGGTGAATATCATTTACGTTTGAATGCAGCATGTCCGAGAAGTATTTTGGTTCAGGCGATGGAGCAATTACAGTTAGCAGTAAACAGTTATCAGTGAACAATAACTGTTTACTGATAACTGACAATAAAAAAGACTAAAAACAAACTGGTTGCCAATAACTGATGACTGATAACTGATAACTGAAAAAATATGGAAGTAAAAATCGAACCTTCGTGGAAAAAAGCTTTAGAAGCGGAATTTGACAAAGATTATTTTGTCAGACTAACCGACTTTGTACGCAATGAATATAAAACGAAACTGACCTTTCCACCAGCTCAACTTATTTTCAACGCTTTCGATCAATGTCCGTTCGACAAGGTAAAAGTTGTAATAATTGGTCAGGATCCGTATCATGGTGACGGACAAGCTCATGGTTTATGTTTTTCGGTAAATGATGGCGTAGCATTTCCACCTTCCTTACTCAATATTTTTAAAGAAATAGAACGAGACCTTGGAAAACCGAAACCAACAAGCGGTAATCTGATTCGTTGGGCTCAACAAGGTGTTTTATTACTCAATGCAACACTGACCGTTCAGGCTCATATGGCCGGTTCACATCAGGGAAAAGGTTGGGAAACGTTTACCGATGCTGCTATTCGGAAACTGGCTACCGAAAAAGAAGGATTGGTATTTATGCTTTGGGGATCGTATGCACAACAAAAAGGAGCATTTATCGATTCAAACCGACATTTAGTTCTGAAATCTGTACATCCTTCTCCACTATCTGCCTATCGCGGATTTATCGGGAACAATCATTTTTCATTAGCAAATCGCTATTTAAAAGAACATGGTGAACAGGAAATTAGTTGGTAGTCTGTAGTTAATAGCTGGTAGAAGGAAATTTCAACAGATCGGCCAATGCTTTTTCAACATCAGGAAAAGCAAATTGAAAACCTGCTTCATTAAGTCTTTTCGGGATTACGAATGAACTATTTAAAAGCAATTCGGGTTCGGTACCAATTAATTTCGCTCCTATTTCAATAGCCAATCTTGGAGCAGGAATTCCAAACGGAATGTGAAGGATTTTTCGGAGTGAACGAATAAAATCTTTGTTGGATAGCGGATAAGGAGCTGTACAATTGAACACGCCCTCAAGTAAAATATCTTCCATCAAGAACTGCACTATGCGGAAATAATCTTCCACATGAATCCAACTAAATATTTGTGTTCCTTCTGCTTGCTTTCCTCCTAACCCAAAACGAGTCAACCAAACTAAAGGCCTTAGCGCACCCCCATTTCGACCCAGTACAACCGAAGTACGCAAAGCAACTTGTCGTGTTTGGGGCAATTTGAATCCAAAGAATACTTTTTCCCATTGAGTAACCACTTCAGATAAATAATTAGTTCCCAAAGCTGTTTCATCCTCTGTCATTGCTTTTGTTATGGATGATTTATAAATACCTGCTGCACTTGCATTAATCCATAGTTTTGGTGGTTGTTTGCATGCCACGATTGCATTTGCTATCCATTGTGTTGTGTTTAATCTCGAATCTAAAATTGCTTTTCTATTTACTTCGTTATGTTGACAATTGATCGTTTTACCTGCCAGGTTGATAACTAAATCAGCTCCTTCAAATGCTTTAACCATATCCTGAGGTTGCCATGAAACATTATCCGGATCGCGCGAAACTATCAACACTGAGTAACTTAGCTCCCGAAAACGAGTAGCGAGATAAGTACCAATAAATCCGGTTCCTCCGGCAATAACAACTTTTTTCATGAAAATTGATTTTAGGAACACAAATATAGTATCTTTTATTCATAAAAAAACTCCCCTACATTAAATGCAGAGGAGTTTAAAAATATAATGAGTAATTTAATTGTCAATTTTTAATTGCTATTCGTGAGCTCCCATTTTGAGCATCTGCACTTCGCGTTCACTCAAGAAGCGATATTTACCACGGGTAAGACTCTTTTTAGTCAATCCGGCAAAATATACACGATCCAAACGAATTACTTTATAACCAAGTTTTTCGAAAATACGACGAACAACTCGATTTTGACCTGAGTGAATTTCGATTCCCACTTGTTTTAAATCGCCTTCTTTCACAAATTCCAATGCATCAGCTTTAATAACATCCTCGTCCAAAGTAATACCACTCATGATGGCTTCAAAATCTGCTTTCTCAAGCGGTTTATCCAGAGCAACATGATAGATTTTCTTCTTGTCATACTTAGGATGAGTCAGTTTAGAAGCCAAATCACCATCATTAGTCAAAAGTAAAACACCGGTAGTATTTCTATCTAAACGACCAACAGGATAAATACGTTCACTACAAGCATTTTTCACTAAATCAAGTACCGTTAAACGGTCATGTGTATCTTCCGAAGTAGTTACACAATCTTTCGGTTTATTCAAAAGTAAATAAACTTTTTTCTCTGATTGAACGGTTTGTTCGTGGAACATCACTTTATCGGTGAGCAACACTTTCACACCCATTTCGGTAACAATTTGTCCGTTAACCGAGATCACACCGGCTAAAATATATTCATCCGCTTCGCGACGGGAACAAATTCCCGCATTGGCCAAAAATTTATTTAATCGAATAGGCTTGGTCGGATCGACCATAGTCTTTTGGTATTCTAATTGTTTTTTATTGCTGTATTTTGCGTTAGGATCGTAATTATCATCACTCCGTTTGCGGAAAGTAACACCGTCTTTTTTGTTGTCGTAACGTGTTTCTTTAAATTCAGATTTAGTTCCATCAGGCAATCTTTGGAAACTTAATTTTCCGGTACGGGCATCTTCTTCCGAAGATTCCTGAAATCTTCCGTAAACTTTTTCGCCGTTAGCATCTGTATTTAATGGACGACTATCTTTGTCACCAAATGGTTTGCGTGGACCGTATGATGGTTTGCTATCGCGTCCTTCGAAAGGTTTGCGGTCACCAAATGGTTTACGGTCGCCATAAGCAGGTTTGCTGTCACGGTCTCCGTAAGGTTTGCGGTCACCAAAGGCTGGTTTACTGTCTCTGTCACCATAAGGTTTTTTGTCACCATAAGCAGGTCTGTCACCATAAGGTTTACGATCACCGTAAGCAGGTTTGCTATCACGGTTTTCCCAAGGTTTTTTATCACCAAATGCAGGACGACTTTCTTTGTTTTCAGCAGCCTTACGTTCGCCATAAGTAGGTTTGCCTTCTCCACCAATATAACGCTCAGTGCTTGCAGGTTTTCTATCTACACCACCAAAAGGTTTACGATCACCGTATGCAGGTTTGTTATCATTATTTTCCCATGGTTTACGATCACCATAAGGCTTTCTGTCACCGTAAGCGGGTTTATTGTCTCTGTCACCATAAGGTTTGCGGTCACCGTATGCTGGTTTATTGTCTCCACCACCATAAGGTTTTCTGTCACCAAATGCAGGTTTACTATCTCTGTTTTCCCAAGGTTTTCTATCACCGAAGGCAGGTTTGTTATCACCGCTTCCAAAAGGTTTTCTGTCACCATAGGCAGGGCGGCTGTCATCTCTTTTTTTATAGTCCGAACTTCCCGTTGCTCGATTATCATTACGGGCAGGTTTGTCAGAACCAAATTTTGCTGCTCCTCTTGAGCCTTTTAATATCGATTTAACATCGCGTTTCTCAAACGGTTTACCATCACGGCCGGCACCAGCATTCGATTTTCCTTTCGAACTTCCTTGCCATTTTTCATTATTCGTTTTCATTCAATTTTTTTTGTTTGTATTTGGGGTGCAAAGGTCGTAAAAAATACTGAATAATCAGCACAGTTTTAGCCTAAAACCAAGTTTATTCCGAAAAAATCCAATTATAAATTTCCATTTTTAATGCTTAGTAACACCAACAAATGAACATAAGTATTTTTTTATATTTCTTAAATCTTATTTCCTGATTCTTGACTCCAAAAGAACAAACGTTTGCAGCACCAAAAGAGTTCTTTTTTATTACTGTTGTAATTATCGGCAACAGTAAATGCTTACATTTGTGACGGAAATTATCATTCACAATTCTTATAAAAATCAAGTATTTATGAAAAAAATCACTTTGTTACTTATTGTTTTGGCTGTTAGTTTGACTGGCAGGACAGAAAACCTTTTATCGCCAAATAAAAATTTACGACTCGACTTTTCGGTGAATGCAGCCGGTGAACCTGAATATACGCTAACATACAAAGAGAAAACTGTTATTAAACCGTCTAAACTGGGATTGGAACTAAAAAATGTTCCTTCACTTTTGACAGGATTTAATATTCAAAAAGTAGAAACCAGCACTTTCGATGAAACATGGAAACCAGTTTGGGGCGAAGTAAGTGAAATCCGCAGTAATTACAACGAATTATTAATTGTTTTGGAACAAAAAGCCGAACAACGAACAATCAAAATTCGTTTCCGCTTGTTCAATGACGGATTGGGATTTCGTTATGAATTCGACAAACAACCGAACCTGAATTACTTCCAGATAGCTGACGAACATACACAATTTGCACTTACAGGTGACCATAAAACTTTCTGGATTCCGGGTGATTATGATTCAAATGAATATTTCTATACCACCACCAAACTTTCGGAAGTGGATGCTTCAAAAGTTGATGGAAACGGAATTGGAACGCATGGATTTTTTGCTAAAAACGGAGTTCAAAGTCCGTTATTGATGAAAACCGCTGAAGGTTTGTATATCAGTATTTTTGAAGCGGCATTAGTAGATTATTCAGCTATGCAATTATTGATTGACCAAAAGAATTTCATTTTAACTTCAGCTTTAGTTCCCGATGCTGTGGGTACTAAAGCATATATGCAAACGCCACAACATACGCCCTGGCGTACAATCATAATAAGCGATAATGCAGCTGACATTCTGGCTTCGAAAACCATTCTAAACCTAAACGAACCAAGCAAAATTGCCGATCCGAGTTTTATCCATCCACAAAAATTTATTGGGATTTGGTGGGGAATGCACGTACCAAACACCATGTCGTGGGATTATGCGCATGCACCTAATATTCGTCTGAAAGATACTGACTGGAATGCACTTACTCCGTTACCACAACACGGAGCTAAAACTGCGAATGTAAAACGATATATTGATTTTGCTGCCAAAAATGGTTTTACAGGTGTTTTGGTTGAAGGTTGGAATGTAGGTTGGGAAGACTGGGCAGGTAACTGGAAAGAAGAAGTGTTCGATTTTATTACTCCTTACCCCGATTTTGACGTAAAAGCGATTCATGAATATGCTGCTTCCAAAGGTGTGAAAATCATTATGCATCACGAGACTTCAGCTTCGGCAACAAACTACGAACGACGCATCGACAAAGCCATCGAATTTATGAAAGCAAATGGTTACGATGCTGTAAAAACAGGTTATGTGGGTTGGATTATTCCACGAGGTGAAAAACACGATGGCCAGTGGATGGTAAATCACTACATTCGCGTGGCTGAAAAAATGGCTGCAAACCGCATTATGCTCGATGCACACGAACCTGTTCGCCCAACAGGTTTAAGCAGAACTTATCCGAACTGGATGGCATACGAAGCAGCTCGTGGTAATGAATTCAATGCATGGAGTGCAGGTAACCCGCCCGAACATGAAACCATATTGCCATTTACCCGTTTAATGGGCGGTCCAATGGATTATACACCTGGTATTTTTGAAATCAAAATGAGTTATTACCAATCAGGAAATAAATGTCAGGTTCACACAACGCTGGCTAAACAATTGGCGCTTTATGTTACGATGTACAGTCCACTTCAAATGGTTGCCGACTTGCCCGAAAATTATGAAAAACGCATGGACGCTTTTCAGTTTATCAAGGATGTGGCAGTTGATTGGGACGATACAAAATATATCGAAGCAGAACCGGGTGACTATATTACTATGGCACGTAAAGCAAAAGGAACATCCGATTGGTTTGTAGGTGCTATTACCGACGAAAATGCCCGTACAGCTGTAATTCCGTTTACTTTCTTAGACACAAACCAATGGTATATTGCAAGCATTTACGGTGACGCGGCCAACGCCGACTGGAAAGAAAACCCTATGGCATATCAGATTCAGAAAGTGCTTGTTAACTCCAAAACCATTTTAAAACAAAAACTCGCTCCAGGTGGTGGTGCTGCAATTAGTCTAAAAAAAGCAGGGAAAGATGAAATGAAGGGACTAAAGAAAATTTGAATCCTAACCCATAAGGAGAAATAAAATGCCAATATACCAGTGTATACATTGGCATTTTTTTAGCACTGGACTACTCCCAAGAGCTTAATAAACATATCTAAAAGCAACTCAATCAAAAAGATTTCCTATATTTGCCGAGAATAAGCAACTCATTCTCAAAACAAACGCCCTATAGTATATGGAAACTTTTAAAAGTGACTTATCAAACAAAAAATTTCCAATTACCGAGAAAGTATCAGCAAAGTCTATCAGAAATTCCGTATTAGAATTAATTAAAATTGATAATCCACAATTCACAGATGACAAATTTTTATCCATGAGTGAGTTAAACACTTATAGAGAAAAATACGTAGATAATTTTCTTTCTAAACAAATTGGTATTTTAACTGATTTAGACAAGACTGTGCTGGATGCAATAAAAGAGAAAACCACACTGACTGACAAATTGGAAGATGTTGATGATACACAAAAAATGACTTCTGGACATAGGATTGCTGACAAAGTAGCATCTTTTGGAGGTAGCTGGACATTTTATTATTTCGTTTAGATCATTCCTTTTAATTTGGATTTGTATCAATATTTATTGGTTGGGAAACAAAGGATTCGATCCTTATCCATTTATATTGTTGAATCTGATTTTATCCAGTTTGGCAGCTATACAGGCACCTGTTATAATGATGAGCCAAAACCGTCAGGAAGAAAAAGATCGGGAAAGAGGCAAGATGGACTATATGATAAACCTAAAATCGGAACTGGAAGTGAGAATGTTGCATGAGAAACTTGACCACTTGATTATCAACCAACAACAGGAAGTGTTGGAAATACATACAGTGCAAATTGACATGTTGAATGATATATTGAAAAGAATTGAAAAACTCTCCGAAAATGAAAAGAAATAAGCTTTTGTATAAATTCTCAGATGTTTTTTTTCTGCTTTTTATTATTGTTTTTGCGGCAAACTCGCAAAATGCAGCCGACTATACTAATGTAAAATTCTTGAAAATGCTGTATAAAGATTCCTCATACCTTAACTTGAAGAAGAAGGTAGTTTCCGAATTTGTACACGCGCAGCCTGGTCATTGGGGAGAATTTGTAAAAGGTGTAGATGAAGATCTAGTCACCCAAAAGAAATACATTGCTTTTACTTTCGATGGTTGTGGAGGTCCAAAACGAAATGGTTACGATGCCGAATTAATCAACTTTCTGAGGAAAGAAAATATACCGGCTACACTTTTCGTTACCGGAAAGTGGATAGATGCCAATTTCAATACCTTCTTAACTCTAAGCAAAGACACTGTTTTTGAAATTGAAAACCACGGATTGAATCACCAACCATGCTCTATCGATGGCGAAAGTGAATACGGCATTCAGGGTACTTTGAGTGCAGCGCAGGCATTTGACGAAATTGAAGCGAATGCATTAAAAATTCAAGCTATTACCAAACATCGTCCACGTTATTACCGCTCAGCCACAGCATTTATCGACGAAGCCGGAGCCCGTCTGGCAAGTAAACTGGGTATTACGGCAGTTAGTTTTCAGGTTCTTTCGGGCGATGCTGTACCATTTACACCTATTTCGGTAATTGAAGAGAGTGTGCTGCAAAATATCAAACCCAGTGCAATAGTAATTATGCATTTTAATCATCCTGAATGGAACACCTGTGAAGCCATGCAGAAAATCGTTCCAAAACTCCGCAAATTGGGTTATCATTTTGTGAAACTAGAAGAGTTTCAACTAATGAGTAAGAAAAAATGACAAGCGTAAGTCATAATATTTTGGATAGAATTTATTAATAAGAGGGACAGACGGGAGTTTGTCTCTTTTATTTTTTAAACAGTTCAAAATATACATGATAATAAAATTTAGTTGTACCAATATGATTAGCGGATGTTCTTTGTTAATCATAAAAACATTTCATACATTTGCAGTTAAATAAATTCAACTATTAAACCCATACAATCTATACCATGAAACCAACAATATTAGAACTTATTTCACAGGGAAAAACCTTAGTATCCGACGGTGCCTGGGGAACATTTTTACAAGCCAAAGGGTTAAAAGCCGGTGAATGTCCCGAACTATGGAACATCGATCATCCCGATGCCGTGCTGGATATTGCACAAAGTTATATTGAGGCCGGAGCCGACACCATCGAAACAAATAGTTTTGGTGGCAATCGCTTTAAACTTGAAGGTTTCGGGCTTGAAGATAAAGTGTATGAACTGAATAAAAGAGCAGCAGAAATCTCCCGTCAGGCTGCCGGTGACGATAAATATGTGCTGGGTTCAATTGGTCCGACAGGAAAAATGCTTATTATGGAAGATGTCACCGAAGAAGAACTATATGAAGCATTCAAAGAACAGGCTGTTGCACTGTATGAAGGTGAAGTCGATGCGCTGGTGATCGAAACCATGACAGCTATCGATGAAGCTACAATTGCAGTGCGGGCTTGCCGTGAAAATACGCCCTGCGAAGTGATCTGCACCATGACTTTTGATTATTTACTAACAGGTGAATATCGCACCATGATGGGCGTTTCGCCATCTGAAATGGTTGTAGCTTTGAAAGTAGCCGGTGTTCATATCGTTGGTGCCAATTGTAGCAATGGAATAGAAGGAATGGTGAAAATAACTGAAGAAATCCGCTCGGTGGATAAGAACATACCGGTATTGATACATGCCAATGCCGGACTACCCATTTTGCAGGGAACCTGCACCGTTTTCCCCGAATCACCCGAAATGATGGCTGCCTTTGCACCTCAACTGGCAAAAGCAGGAGCCAATATTATCGGTGGTTGCTGTGGAACAACTCCTGCTCATATTCATAAACTAGTGGAAGTACTTAATTCTGAAAATCTATAAATGGAATTATTTTACCGGAAACACACGAGTAGATTTTGAATACATAAACCTTTTTTAAATCTTAATTCATTTATCAGAGATGGAAACCAGGATAATAGCACCTTGCGGCATGAATTGCGGAATCTGTTTAGCCTACCTGAGGAATAAAAACGTATGTTCAGGTTGTTGGGGTGACAATAAGCAAAAAACACCTCGTTGTTCCAACTGTATTATTAAAAACTGTGAGTTGCTGGAGCAAACAGATTCAAAATTCTGTTACGAATGCCCAAAATTCCCTTGTCAGCACTTAATGCAGTTGGACAAACGTTACCGGACAAAATATCATATGAGTATGATCGAAAATCTTGAAACGATCAAGAGTTTTGGGCTGGATCGATTTGTTGAAATGGAACATGACAGATGGCTTTGTAATACTTGTGGGGGAACTATTTGTGTGCATAAAGGATTTTGTCTTAATTGTAAGAGTGAATCATCTTATGCGTAATATGCCTTTTATTACTGATCTGTGAATATTAAAGCAACTAAAAAACTTGAATCCACAATTTTAATCCAATGCCAATTTTCATCATTATTAGCATATTGATAACCTGACCATGCATAACATGAAAAATATTGAAGAAAAAACCTTACTTGAACAATTTGGAACTGAATACGCTAAAAAAAAAACTTGACATCTTAACCCACCAAATAACTTGACGTAAGCAAATAAGTAAGCAATATCACCCATTTTCCTCTCCTCAAAAAATATTTTTAAAAACTTTCCGGAAAATAGTTAACGCAACTTGTTAATTTCAGAAATTAATTTCCTATATTTGTCCAATCGATTGAAAATCATTTATCGGCAAAACACACAACATATTTATATAATTTCATTTCCCGCGATAGCATAGCATTGGTTGGTAGAAACATTTTAAACTTTTTTGTTGGAATTATCATATTGTTAGTAGTGTCTATGGAGGTATTATTCTTATGTTGCAAATCAAAATAATTATTTATCAAACAGAAACAAAAAATATATTGCCTTTGTAAAACTCTTTTGAGTACTGACAGTCTGCATTTTAAAATAACACCATGCAAATGTCGTCCAAATGTCGGGACTAATACTTAAATTTTTCATTGAATATTTTTTCATTTCATATAATTTTGCTCAAAACTTTGACATTGTAATGAATCAACCGGAATTAGGTAAGAAAATCGCAGAACTTAGAAAAGCGAAAGGGTTAACTCAAGAAGAACTGGTAGCTATTTGTAATTTGAATGTACGTACCCTTCAGCGGATAGAATCCGGAGAAGTTACTCCAAGAAGTTATACTATTAAAATCATTTTCTCTGCCCTCGATTTCAATATCTTCGATTCATCCTATGGCAAGTACGATAACTTTGGTGACAGCACTGACACTATTAAACAAAATTGGCTCGGGCAAATTTATAAATATGTATTTGATTTATTCAATTTAAAAACAAACACAATGAAAAAACTTTTAATCCTATCAGCATTAACCATTAGTTTGGTATTTTTTTTTACAAGTATTAGTAAAGCACAAGGTGCGTCTACTTTCAACAAAACGGAATTTGTAGGTACTTGGCAATTGTGTAATTATGAAGGTATAGCAAGTTCAACCGGTACTGTTCGATACAAAATAATTACACCTGAAACATTTGTGGTAGTAGAGCTTAACAAAGACAACAATACTTATCAGAGTATATTCTATGGTTCATATACACTTGAAAATGGTACTTATGAAGAGACAATCAATTTTACTTCACCTGCTCTGGTTAGTTTCAAAGGTCTAAAAAATTCATTCAAGCTAGAATTGAAAAAAGATTTATTATATTCTAAAGGAATTGGAAATCCATACAACGAAATTTGGAAAAGAGTTAAAAATTAAAATATTGAACCGTAAAATTTAATCACCATGAAAAAAACATTGATTTTATCAGCTTTAACCATTAGTTTGGTATTTCTGTTCAGTAGTATTTGTAACGCGCAGTCTTCAACCATTGACAAAACAAAACTCATTGGGATATGGCAACAGTGTGATTCTGTAGGTGAACCGGTAAAAACAGGTCCCGGCTATACTGAGTATAAAATAATAACTCCCGAATCGTTTACAGTATTAGAAGTAAACAAAGAAAATGGTACTTTTGTAGCAGTGTTTTTTGGCAGATATACCCTCGAGAATGACACTTACACAGAAACGCTTACTTATACAACTCCACAAATGGTTGGTGTAAAAGGGACTAAAAACTTATTCAATATCGCCTTTAAAAATAATTTATGGTATATTTATGGTATAAACAATCAGTACAAACAGGTTTGGAAGAAAATGGATAAGATTGATTGAAAATAAATAAATACCTGATTATAGTATTAATTATACTCACGGGTTGACTTCAAGTTATCCCGTGAGTTTTCTATTATTAGTAAAAATCTACACCTCTCTTCGGAAGAAATTCTTTACACTCTTTACGATTAAAATTGTCATATTCCGATAAAACGGAATTTCCTTTACCTACGATTGGCAAATTTTTCTTACATTTGTAGAACAAAAAAAAGAAGAACCATGCCACCATTAGCCGAACGTCTCCGCCCGCAAACCCTCGATAATTATATAGGCCAGAAACATCTGGTCGGAGAAAATGCCATCCTGCGCAAGATGATAGAATCGGGTCATATTGCATCTTTTATCTTGTGGGGACCTCCGGGTGTGGGCAAAACTACCCTCGCTAAGATTATTGCCAACAAACTCGATCGTCCGTTCTATACATTGAGTGCGGTCAGTTCGGGCGTAAAAGACGTGCGCGATGTAATAGAAAAAGCCAAAGCAAACCGCTTCTTTTCGCAAGCAAATCCTATATTGTTTATTGACGAAATACATCGTTTCAGTAAATCGCAACAAGATTCATTACTCGGAGCTGTTGAGAATGGAACAGTTACGTTGATTGGTGCAACGACCGAAAATCCTTCTTTCGAAGTAATCACGCCACTCCTTTCACGCTGCCAGGTATATGTGCTTAAATCACTGGATAAAGAAGATTTATTGGAATTGGCCGATTATGCTATCAAGACCGATATTGAACTCAAAAACCATGTAATAGAATTTGAGGAAACAGAATCTTTGTTGCGCTTTTCGGGTGGTGATGCACGTAAATTACTCAATATAATTGAATTAGTTGTCAATGCCGATACCTCAAAAAAGATAATCTTCACCAACGAAATTGTTACCGAACGTTTGCAACAAAATCCTTCGGCATACGACAAAGATGGTGAAATGCATTACGATATAATTTCCGCATTTATCAAATCGATCCGGGGCAGTGATCCTGATGCTGCTATATATTGGCTGGCACGTATGGTTGCCGGTGGCGAAGATCCGAAATTTATAGCACGACGTTTGGTTATCTCTGCTTCCGAAGATATCGGATTGGCTAACCCCAATGCTTTATTGCTTGCAAATGCCTGTTTTGATGCTTTGCAAAAAATAGGATGGCCCGAAGGACGCATTATTTTGGCTGAAGCAACTGTGTATTTAGCCGCTTCTCCCAAAAGTAACTCTGCATATTTAGCCATCGATGAAGCTTTGGCTTTGGTGGAACGTACAGGAAATTTACCGGTTCCCTTACATTTGCGAAATGCACCTACCAAATTAATGAAAGAACTGAATTACGGAAAAGACTATAAATACTCCCATGACTTTGCCAATCATTTTGTAGAACAACAATTCATGCCCATTGAACTCAAGAACGAACGTATCTGGAAAGTACAAAATAGTCCGGCAGAAAGTAAATTGGGAGAATGGTTACGGGCCTTGTGGAAAGGAAGATTTTAGTTTGAAGTTTAAAGTGTATCATTAACTATTTATTTTATAAAAAACCTCCGTTGCTTTACGCAGTTAAGGTTTTTTTGCACCACCTTTTCCAAAGTTCCAAACTTTGGAAAAGGTATATCACAAAAAAAGCCCCAAGTAAAAGCGTTTGCTTTACTTGGGGCTTAAAAAACGGCGGCTATCTACTCTCCCACTTTGCAGCAGTACCATCGACGTGGACAGGCTTAACTTCTCTGTTCGGAATGGGAAGAGGTGGAACCCTGTCGCTATAACCACCTAAATGCAGTTATCAG